>OOBY01000101.1_pt1 | contig 107694 bp, 99 predicted proteins | sample 1671751 | NCBI WGS metagenome assembly OOBY01 (sample SAMN06348189, study PRJEB24527) | human gut metagenome | biome: human gut; feature: ankylosing spondylitis patient; material: feces | host: Homo sapiens | place: China | collected 2015-10
TGCAGGACTAAATTCTACCGCCCTGTAGGGCAGTGGAATTTAAAATTTCATTTTATGAGCTGAAAAGAAAAAGGGCGAAAAACTTGACATTTGCGCGTTTATCATAAATAATAAGGTACTGAAAAAACAAAGGAGGAACTTGTTATGAAAAAATTTGGAATCAAAGAAGTTGTAGCAACCGGTATCGGAACCGCATTGTTCATTGTTTTGACAGAAGTGCAGATTCCGCTGGGAATTATCCCGAATACATCCATGCAGCCGCGTGCCGCAGTGATGGCATTTCTTGCCGCAGTGTTTGGACCAGTTGTTGGAGGAATCATTGGTCTTTTGGGACATGCGCTCGGAGATGCACTGTTTTATGGCGGTGTATGGTGGAGCTGGGTATTCCCGGATGCAATTTTTGGGATTTTAGTTGGCTTATTTGCAAAGAGTTTTGAGATTAAGGCTGGTGGATTTAATAAGAAGAAAGTCATTCTTTTTAATGTGGTTCAGGTTGTTGCGAATGCAGTCGCATGGATCGTTGTTGCACCGGTGCTTGACATTCTCATTTATGCAGAACCTGCAAAGAAAGTATTCTTACAGGGAGTATGTGCATTTGTAGCCAATATCATTATTGTAGGTGTACTTGGTTCATTACTTGGACTGGGATATACAAAGATTGGAGCAAAATCATCAAGTCTTACAAAGGAAGACTAAAAACGTATGGAACCGATTATTGAATTTGAAAACTTTACATTTAAATATCGGTCACAGATGGAGCCGACACTTCGGGATATCAATTTAAAGATTTATCCCGGAGAGAAGGTTCTCATTATTGGACCATCGGGATCAGGAAAGTCGACATTATCAAATTGTATCAACGGACTGATCCCTTTTTCGTATGAGGGAGATAGTACCGGGACGCTGAGAATCGAGGGAAAAGATCCGAAAAAACTTGGGATTTTTGGGCTTTCCAAGATGGTTGGAACCGTGTTGCAGGATACGGACGGGCAGTTTATCGGTCTGACGGTTGCGGAAGATATTGCTTTTGTGCTGGAAAATGACTGCATGGCACAGGAAGAAATGTTTCGCAAAGTGGACGGTGTGGCAGAGACGGTAGAAGTAAAAGAGTTGCTTTCCCATGCACCATCGGAGATGTCCGGTGGACAGAAACAGAGAGTTTCCATGGCGGGCGTTATGATTGATGATGTGGATATTCTTTTGTTTGACGAGCCACTCGCCAATCTTGACCCGGCGACCGGAAAGAAAGCGATCGCGTTAATTGACAGAATCCAAAAGGAACAGAAAAAAACGATCGTAATCATTGAGCATCGTCTGGAGGATGTGCTGTACAAAGATGTAGACCGTATTGTTGTGGTCGGAGACGGAACCATTGTTGCGGACATGAAACCGGATGATCTGCTGGTTGGAAATATCTTAGAGGAACAGGGAATCCGGGAACCGCTCTATGTCACGGCACTCAAACATGCCGGATGTACCATCACTGCACAGGATCATCCGCAGCATGTGGAAACCATGAATTTTGAACCATACAAAACACAGGTGCGGGAATGGTTTGAGACTACGCAGATTCCGCAGAAACAGGAAACACAGGAGAAGGTACTTAAAGTAGACCATCTGCATTTTTCTTATCAGCCGGAAAAAGCAATTCTTTCGGATATCAGTTTTGATGTAAAGAAAGGCGAAATGATCAGTATTGTCGGGAAAAACGGTGCCGGAAAGACGACACTGTCCAATCTGATCTGTGGATTTTTAGAACCGAGCAAAGGAAAAATTGAGCTGAACGGAAACGATATCTCACCACTTTCGGTCAAAGAGCGTGGGGAGCATATTGGAATTGTCATGCAGAATCCGAATCAAATGATTTCTAAGCCTATGATTTATGAGGAAGTGGCACTTGGGCTTACTGTGCGCGGAGTTCCAGAGGAAGAAATCCGTGAGCGTGTGCATGAGACACTGAAAATCTGTGGATTGTACCAGTTCCGGAACTGGCCGGTTTCTGCATTGAGTTTCGGTCAGAAGAAGCGGGTGACCATTGCATCCATTCTTGTCATGAAGCCGGAGATCCTGATTCTGGATGAGCCGACAGCGGGACAGGATTACCGCCATTATACGGAAATTATGGAGTTTTTAAAGGAAATCAACGAGACACAGGGGACGACCATTATCATGATTACACATGATATGCACCTGATGCTAGAATATACCAACCGTGCGATTGTTGTGGCAGATGGAAAACTTCTGACCATTGATACGCCGGCAAAAGTATTGACCAATGAAACGATCACAGCTCCGGCATATTTAAAGCAGACGTCACTCTATGAGATGGCAGTCAAATGTGGAATCGAAGAGCCGTCTCAGTTCGTACAGAGGTTTATCAATTACGAAAGGGCGGTGCGGTAATGGCAAAGTTATTGACCTATGAAAAAAAAGACACCTGGATGGACCGGCTGTGCGGGGTTACAAAGCTGATCTATTTTCTGGCATGGTCCATTACGAGTATGCTTACGTATGATACCAGGGTACTTGCCGTGATGCTGGTACTTAGTCTGGTATTGTTTAAGCTTTCAAAAACAGAGTGGAAACAGGTCGGTTCCATTTTCAAATTCATTATGTTCTTTCTGGTGATCAATGTGCTTGCAATTTTTATTTTTGCGCCGGATCAGGGAACAAAAATTTATGGGACAAAGCATGTACTTTGGCAGCTTTCTGCACATTATCCGATCACTGCAGAGCAATTGTTTTACGAGCTGAATATTATTTTAAAATATTTTACCATTATTCCGGCGGTATTTATTTTTGTTGTGACCACCAATCCATCAGAGTTTGCGGCTTCCTTAAACCGCATCGGGATCAGTTACAATATCGGATATGCAGTGGCGATTGCACTGCGCTATATTCCGGATGTGCAGGATGATTTCCATAAAATTAAAAATGCGCAGGAAGCGCGTGGAATCGAGATGTCTGGAAAAGCGAAGTTGATGAGTCGGATTAAGAGTACAGCCTCTATCATTTTCCCGCTCATTTTTACAAGTATCGGCCGTATTGACACGATCAGTAACGCAATGGAGCTGCGTGGATATGGGAAACACAGAAAGCGTACCTGGTATATGGGAAGAAAATTACAGCGCAATGATTATCTGTGTATTGCGCTGGTGCTTGGATTTGCCGTGGTTGCACTTGTGATTACCTATCATGATGGCAGCCGGTTTTATAACCCGTTTGTATAAACAGTAGAGATTGCGCAACTCGTTTTAATAAAATTAGAAAAGGAGCTATCGCACCAGCGAATATCAGCGGCACGACAGCTCCTTTTGTTTTCCATGTCTGTTTTTAAGCTTCGGTTGAAGCATCAGATGCAGGTGCTTCGGTCTGGGTTTCGGAAGCATTTTCCGACACGGTCTCAGAAGCTGGTTCCTCAGACGGCTGTTCCGGAGGAATCACCTCGACATCCTCTTCCTTAACCGGTTCCGGCTTTGGCTTTTCCGGCATTTTCTGTCCACAGGCACTGCAGAATGCAGCATCGGCATCCACGCTTGCACCGCAGGATGGGCAGATCGCTACACCTTTCATCTGGTGAATGCTTTCACGGCATTCCTTAATTCTGGCTTCGGAAACGGCAATCGCATCCAGCCAGGTTTTTACATCTTCTTCGGCATCTTCGCGATGTTTTTCCACATACCATTTTCCAATCTGTTCGTATGCAGTATCAATCTTGCGTTCTTCCTCGGAGATATTTAAGTTTAATTTTGCAGTATCTGCCAGATCTTTTGTTTTTTTAATGGTAGTCTGGCTCACATCACTGATCTTTTGTCCTAAGTTGTTTAAAAAAGACATATATTTCACTCCTTTCCTATATCAAAAACCTTATGTTATGAATTATCATAACATGCTGTCTGAAAAACACAAGGAAGTTTACAGATTATTTATGTCTTTTTCTGTTTTTTTTCCGGGACATGCGTGGTACCCGGACGGATGGTGCTGCAGCCGGAGTTTCTTCCTGAGAGGATTCTTCCGGTGCCGAAGCTTCCGCAGGAGCAGATTCAACTGGTGCCGGAGCTTCCACAGGAGCAGATTCCGCCGGTGCCGGAGCTTCCACAGGAGCAGATTCCGCTGATGCCGAAGTTTCCACAGGAGCAGATTCCGCTGGTGACGGAGCTTCGGATGAACCGGTGACAATTTCATTTAACAGCAATGCTTTTGCAAGATTTCCTTCCGCAGAAATTTTCCCACTCTGGTAAGCTTCGAGAATGTCAAGGCTGCCCTGCGCGAGTGCAAGCAGATCAGCAGCTGAAGTTGTGACTAAAATGTCACGGTCGTAATATTCATATGGTTCAATATGAAGCTGTCCGTTTGCAATTTCCAGATACAGGGCACCTTCGGCTTCTCCCTGTATGTTAAATTGGATGGCAAGATGTTCGCTGATTTTGGAAGCATCTTTCTCCTGATAAGTATCTTTTAATTTTGAAACTAATTCCTGATAGGTCATATTCTGTTATTTCTCCCTTCTCCATCTGCTAATTAGAGTATAGCTTTTCTGTTATGCTTGTCAAGCAAACTTTATGAAATTATCATTGCGGGAAGCCGCTAAAAAGCGTACAATAGGGATAACAAAATTTTAAAATAAAGGAAGGGATCAAGATTATGAGAAAAACCAAAACGCACAATGTACTCAGGCGTCTGCTTGCGTTTGTCCTGATTGTTTCACTGCTTCCACTGGGGTATGCGGGCAATGTGATGGCTGCAACAACCGGTACACGGAACGTAAGTATTCAGGTTACATACGGACAGACGGATGCCAGAAATGTCTATGGCATGATCAACAGTATGCGCAGAAATTTATCCGATGCATGGTACTGGGATGCAAACAATTACACGAAGACATATTGTAATAATCTGCAGCCGCTTACTTACGACTATGCACTGGAGCAGGTAGCCATGAAACGTGCAGCAGAGATTGCACTTTCGTATTCACACACCAGACCAAATGGCACAAATTATTATACTGCTTACAGTGAAAACGGTGTCTATGCGGGAGTTTATGCAGAGAATATCGGTGTGAATTATTCTTCAGCATCTGCACTTCACAACGCAATGCGGGAAGACAATGCAAATTATTCCGGACAGGAACAGCGTAGAAATATGTTAAACAGCCAGTTTACAGCTGTCGGAATCGGACATGTATATTACAATGGATATCACTACTGGGTAGAGGAATTCGCCAACACAGTAACCAGAACTGCCTATACGGCACCAAACAACCAGACAACAACCGTAACTAATCTTCAGGTTGCAGAGAGCAATATTACTTCTGACCAGATTGTTGTTCCGTCATCTATTGGAACCTATATCCAGATGTCTGTCGGACAGACGAAAGATTTATCCGGATGCTATGAAAACATTAAGGTATCGAATCACTGGCCAGGCAATGCAAACTGCCCGATTGTACAGGGACTGAATATGTATGTATCCAATACTGCGGTTGCCTATATCAGCGGAACAAAACTGATCGCAAATTCGACAGGGTCTACAACACTGACACTGAACCGTCCGGATGGTAAAATTCCCCTGCAGATTCCGGTTCAGGTAACAGGAACCAATAACAGCAGCAATACCTATTCGTACTATATTCCAAATGCTTCGGTAGGTACAATCGTTGATCAGACATACACCGGATATGATATTCGTCCGTCCGTATCGGTATGGCTGAATGGCGGCTATCTGTACGAGGGAAGAGATTATACACTTTCTTACAGCAACAACCGCAATATCGGTACTGCATCCGTAACAATTAACGGAATTGGAAATTATTATGGAAGCCGGACGGTTTATTTCCGTATTGTAAATCATGGAAACGGAAATACAACGGTTTCATCCAATAACCTTGCAAATGCGGTGATCAGTAAGATTGCAGCACAAAGATATACGGGATCTTCCGTAAAACCGGAAGTTACCGTTACATTAAATAACATTGTTTTAAAAGAAGGTTCGGATTACTATCTGAATTACAGTGACAATGGTGCACCGGGAAAAGCTGCTGTTATGGTAGTGGGAACCGGTAATTATACGGGATCTGCAAAGACAAGCTTTATTATTAAGCCGGAGAAACCGGTTATCACAAGATTGCGTGCACACGGATCAAAAGTCCGTATCACATGGCTGCCAGGTACTTCCGTTACCGGCTATGAAATCTACCGCTCCAAGGGAGCATATGATTATGGATACAAGAAGATTGCGGCTACAAAAGATGGTGAGATGCAGTCTTATACAAGGGCAAAACTCACCAAAGGAACTTATTATTACAAGATCCGCAGCTATGTTACGGTAGATGGAACAAAGTATTACAGTCCATACAGCAGTGTGAAGTCTGTAAAGATCCGCCGCTAGGATCAAAGCATAATTGAAAATAAGAATTAAAAATGTCGGTAGATATCTGTCAGATATCTACCGACATTTTTGGTATACAAAGTTAAAAGATTTATTTCATCTGTGCGACCCGGTCAAATTCCTCTTCGATTTCTTTGGAAGGTTTTGGTGTCAGCAGACTGACGATTACGATCGCAGCGCAGGCAATCAGGAATGCAGGAAGCAGTTCATAGATGTTCCAGATACCACCGAGCGGGCGGATCAGGTATTTCCAGATAAATACCATGGAACCCCCGCAGACCATACCGGCAAGTGCGCCCCATTTGTTGGTACGTTTCCAGAACAGGGAAAACAGAACAACCGGTCCGAATGCGGCACCGAATCCAGCCCAGGCGAAAGAAACGATGGCAAATACGGAACTGTCCGGATTTCTGGCAATGAATGCGGCAACGACAGAAATTACAAGGAGTGTAATTCTTGCGGCTGCCATGCTTCCGTTTTTGTTGGAAGAATCTTTGCGGAAAGCACCGAGAATGTCGGAAGAAACCGCAGAAGATGCAGCCAGCAGCTGCGAGTCCGAAGTGGACATGGTGGAAGCTAAAATGCCGGCGAGAATCACACCCGCAAGCAGGGCAAATATCACACCGTGCTGGGAGAGCAGGGCGGAAATTTTTACGATAATGGTTTCGGAATTCGATCCGGTCAGCATCTCCAGTGCGCCGACTTTGCTCATGGTATAACCGATCACACCGATAAAGACGGCAACGAACAGGGAGATTACGACCCAGATGGTTGCAACGCGGCGGGACAGTTTCAGTTTTTTCTCATCCTCGATTGCCATAAAACGGAGCAGGATATGCGGCATACCGAAATATCCAAGTCCCCATGCGGCAGTGGAAACAATGGTCAGGGCACTGTAAGGAGCGGCCTTTCCGGTGTTTACATCATAGGAAAGTGTCATGGAAAGATAGCCCGGAAGCTCGGAGGCGTTGTGGATAACGGCACCGATACCGCCAGCAGTTTCTACACCAAAGATCAGAACTACAATCAGAGCAACCGACATGATGATACTCTGGATAAAGTCCGTTGTGGAAGCAGCAAGAAATCCGCCAAGTGTTGTGTATGCTACAATTACGATAGCACTGATAATCATGGCGGTCAGATAATTTACCCCGAATAAGCTGGAAAAAAGTTTTCCGCATGCGGCAAATCCCGAGGCCGTATAAGGAATAAAAAAGATAACAATAAAAATAGCAGCAATGACCTGCAGCATCTTTTTTTCATCGCGATAGCGGTTGCTGAAGAACGATGGGATGGTAATGGAATTGTTGCAGGTGTGCGTATAGCGGCGGATACGTTTGGCAACGATCAGCCAGTTAATGTATGTACCAACAGCCAGTCCGATTGCGGTCCATCCGGCATCTGAAATTCCGGTGAGGTAAGCAACGCCCGGAAGTCCCATCAGAAGCCAGCTGCTCATGTCGGAAGCTTCGGCACTCATCGCGGTTACGAAAGGACCGAGTTTTCTGCCACCCAGATAGAAATCGTCAGTACTGTTGTTTTTCTTGGAACATCGGAAACCAATATAGATCATACCAATAAGGTATACGATAATGGCAATCATGATGCATATTTGTGCAGATGTCATAAATAAATCCTCCTCTTTTGTACGCTTTCACACGCTAATTGTTCATAGTATAGCACAGATGATAATTATACCGCAACCGGGAAATCCTGTTTGACACTATGGGCAATAAGATGATAAACTGTCTTTGTCTATACATGAGAAAAGCAATTCCGTTTGGCCTTCAACATGTGCTTGCCATGTTTGTAGCAAATCTGGCACCCGTACTGATCGTCTGCAGTGCAGCTCTGGTTCGGGGCATGGTATCATCTGCTGGTAGGTGCTCTGACACTTATCGTGTGTCTGGTGTCCAGATATGTGTTAAAGGGCGTTTATAAGAATCTGAATATTCTGGTAGGACTTATTTTCGGATATATTCTTTCTATTATATTTACGGTTGCAGGGATTGCACCTATGGTGGATTTCTCCGGAATTCAGGAGACCATTGCGATTGTTTTTCTGGTTTCTGCAGCAGAGACAACTGGCGCGACAACTGCTGTGTGTACCGGAGCACTTGGACGTGACCTTAAAATGGAGGAACTTCAGGGCTCACTTGCCGTGGATGGATTTTCCAGTGCAATTTCCGGATGTTTTGGATGCCTGCCACTGACATCGTTCAGCCAGAATGTCGGACTGGTTACCATGACAAGGGTGATCAACCGTTTTACGATTTTTATTGGGGCACTGATTTTAATTCTTGCTTCTTTGTTCCCGCCACTCGGAGCATTTTTTAATTCGCTGCCGCAGGCAGTGCTTGGCGGATGTACCGTTATGATGTTTGGTTCAATCATGTATGAGGGGATCAAAATGTTAAAAAATTGCGAATTTAATGACCGTACAATGATTATTGTTTCCCTTCTGCTGAGCCTTCTTTTGCCGAAGAAGAAACAGGCAAATTAAATACACGTTGTTAAGGTAACGTTAAGGTGCAGCGATTTTTAAGATAAGGATTTGGTGTTATGATGATATCATCAAAAAGGAAATGGAGGAATTTGATATGTGGAGTCGCGCACAATTAAAGGGAAGGGCGAAAGCAACATTTAAACGAAATTATTGGAAATGTATTCTGATCAGCCTGTTGCTGACACTGATTGCAGGGGGAAGCGGAGCTGCTTCGGGCAACCTCAGCAGTGCAACCGGTTCCTTACATGGATCGGAGAATCAGGCAGGCAGTTCCTATGATTATGACAGCGGTTATGACAGTGATGATGGTTCACTGCGTGATTTTGAGGCTGGGCTTGAAGAAGGCTTTAAGGACGGACTGAAAGCAGGAAACAGGGGAGTGATGGGCGGTATGGTCGCAGCAGCGATCGCCATCGGCATATTCATAGTTGTTTTTCTGGTGATTTTTGTCCTTATACTTCTGGTTGATGTATTTATCATAAATCCGTTTGAGGTTGGATGCAGGAGATTCTTTATCCGCAACTTAAACGAGCCGGCACAGATTGGGAACATTGGATATGGATTTGACAATAATTACAGGAATGTTGCAAAGACAATGTTTTTCCGTGATTTGTTTACGGTTTTATGGTCATTGCTTTTTGTCATTCCGGGTATTGTAAAAGCATATGAATATATGATGATTCCGTACCTTCTGGCAGATAACCCGCAGATGACCAAAGAGCAGGCATTCGCGGAAAGCAAGCGTATGATGCAGGGACAGAAATGGAAAGCATTTGTTTTGGATCTGTCCTTTATCGGATGGTACATTTTATCCGGACTGACACTTGGAATTCTTGCAATCTTTTATGTGTCACCATATGTGAATGCAACACATGCCGCACTGTATGAGGCACTGTGCTATGCAAACCCGGCTGGTTCAAACGGATTTACACAGCAGGCGGATCCGGTGAATTCACCTTTCCGGCAGGAGAATGTATGAATTATACGATTTTAATTGCAGATGATGAGCCGGAGATACGAACGCTTCTCCGGCTGTATCTGGAAAATGAAAATTATCAGATTATTGAGGCAGAAAACGGGAAGCAGGCACTGGAACTGCTAAAGAAAGAACATGTGGATCTGTGTCTGCTGGATATTATGATGCCGGAGATGGACGGATACCATGTGTTGCAGGAATTACGTAAAACAAGCAATATTCCCGTTATGATACTTTCGGCAAAGGATGCGGATTCCGAGAAGATTCTGGGGTTAAATCTCGGGGCAGATGATTATCTGGCAAAACCGTTCAATCCTTTGGAGGCAGTAGCACGTGTCAATTCAAATATCCGTCGGTTTTATGCGCTGGGGACAGCGGAACTGTCATCCGGTATACTGACCGTCCGGGATCTGGAACTGGATCCGGAAGGCTGCGTACTCAAAAAAAATGGAGAACCGATTGAACTGACTTCGGTAGAGTACCGGATCATGGAGTTATTTATGAAGCATCCGGGGAAAGTGTTTACCAAACAACAGATCTATGAACAGGGATGGGGTGACACTTATGTGGTTGCAGACAATAATATTATGGTCTGCATCAGCAAGCTGAGGGCAAAACTTGATGAAGACCCGGCAGCTTATATTCGAACCATCCGCGGATTGGGCTATCGGCTGGAGAAATAGCAATGCGTGATTTACAGGCATTTTTGATCAAACGGTTTATTTATATCCTTGTACTGGTGACAGTTGCACAGTCGCTGATCAGTTTTTTGATCAGCCAGGCGGTTATGCCTGTGGTGATGAAAGTTTTTTTCCCGGATTACCAGAGGCAGTCATCCGTTGGAAAGACGGATCTGTTTATTTTTATCATATGTGTTCTGTTATTGCTGATAGTAAATGCCGTCCGGATGCTTTTGCCATCACCGCTGCAGGGAATGATGCAGTGGACAGGGGAAAGGTTACAGGACTGGCTGGGCAATGCACTTCCGGCGACAAGGAGTTCCGTCGTCGTACAGGAGATGGAAGGATGGAAAGCCATCCTGCTGTTTGTGGTTCTTCTGCTGTTAATGGTGTGTATGCTGCTTCCTTATATTTTGGGTGCGATAACGTTCGCGCGGATCGTGATGGCGGAGTTTCATCAGATCCAGGAGGAGCGCGAACAGCAGCAGAGAGAGTTTGACCGCAAGCGGAATCTGATGCTTTCCGATATCGCACATGATCTTCGGACACCGGTCACGACCGTATCCGGTTACGCAAAAGCATTGGCGGATCATATGGTACAGGAACCGGAAAAACAGCAGGAATATCTGAACGCCATCCAGAATAAATCGGTTCGGATCGGAAATCTGATCAATTTGCTGTTTGAATATGTAAAACTGGATAGTGAAGGGTTTGCATTAAATGGAAAAACACTTGATTTGTGTGAACTTCTCAGAGAAAATGCGGCAATGCTGTATGCAGAGATGGAAGAAAACGGAATGACACTGACAGCAGATATTCCGGAGGAAACGATACCGGTCTGGGCGGATGAACTTCAGTTATCCCGTGTAGTGACAAACCTTCTGACAAATGCCATGCAGCACAATCCAAAGGGAACAAGAATCGGACTGTTTGCTTATAGGGAGCTGGAGCGGATTTATGTATTGGTGGCAGACAGCGGAATTCTGATTCCAGAGGAACAGGCGCAGCATTTGTTTGATCCTTTTACGCGTGGGGACAAAGCGCGGGTAAGCGATGGGAGAAACGGACTTGGACTTTCCATCGTGTCAAAAATCGTGCAGATGCACGGATGGGACTTAAAACTGGTGCAACAGCCACAGATTCAGCATTATGCAAAAGCAGCCGGATTTGCAAAAGCATTTGTGATCCGGATGGAAAATGCCGGTATGTATTCTGTGCATCCGCTAAAATAAAAAAGTGGCAGAAAAGAGGGAGAGTCTATGATAATTATAAGAGCGATGAATCCGTATGAATTGCTTTGGATAGTACTTTTGATTGTGTTTGTTCTGGGAGAACTTGCAACAATCGGACTAACGTGCATATGGTTTGCCGCAGGTGCACTTGCGGCACTGGTTATGGCAATGGCAGGGGTAAATCCGGTGGTGCAGTTTCTGGTATTCTTAGTGGTATCCATTCTTTTGCTTGCTGCGACAAGACCGTGGGCGCGTAAATATGTAAATGCCAAAATGCAAAGAACAAACGCGGATAGCCTGATTGGGGAAAATATACGGATTTCCGAGCGCGTCAGTAATATGGATCAGACCGGGATGGCAGTTGTTCATGGACAGGAGTGGACGGTGCGTACCCGTAATGATAATGAGATCATTGAACCGGGAGAAGAAGCAAAAATTCTGGCAATCAGTGGTGTCAAACTTATAGTAGAAAAGGTATAGGTAAAGGAGGAAAAAGTTATGCCTGTTGTAATTCTCATTGTAGTGATCATTGCATTGGTCGTTATTGTGAACTGTGTGAAAATTGTTCCACAGGCGCATGCGGTAGTTGTGGAGAGACTTGGAGGGTATCTTACCACATGGTCGGTAGGGCTGCATTTTAAGGTGCCGTTTATTGACCGTATTGCAAAAAGGGTATTGTTGAAGGAACAGGTGGTCGATTTCCCACCACAGCCGGTAATCACAAAAGATAACGTAACAATGCAGATTGATACGGTTGTATATTTTCAGATCACGGATCCAAAGCTGTATGCATACGGTGTGGAAAATCCAATCATGGCAATTGAAAATCTGACTGCTACAACGCTTCGTAATATCATTGGTGATCTGGAACTGGATGAGACATTGACATCGCGTGAGACCATCAACACCAAGATGCGTGCAACGCTGGATGTGGCAACAGATCCGTGGGGTATCAAAGTAAATCGTGTGGAGTTAAAGAACATTATTCCACCAAAGGCAATTCAGGATGCCATGGAGAAACAGATGAAGGCAGAGCGCGAGCGGCGTGAAGCCATTCTGCGTGCAGAAGGTGAGAAAAAATCTACAATTCTGGTTGCAGAAGGAAATAAGGAGTCTGCAATTCTCGATGCAGAGGCTGAAAAACAGGCTGCAATCCTGCGTGCCGAGGCACAGAAGGAAGCAACCATCAAAGAGGCAGAAGGTCAGGCAGAGGCTACATTAAAGATCCAGCAGGCCAATGCAGATGGTCTGCGTATGCTCAAAGAAGCTGCTCCGGATAATGCGGTACTTCAGATTAAGAGTCTGGAGGCATTTGCCAAGGCAGCAGACGGTCAGGCAACCAAGATTATTATCCCATCGGATATTCAGGGGATTGCAGGACTGAGCAAATCCATTGTGGAAATTGCAAAAGAAAACGGATAACGCAGATACATCTGTGATGCATTGGACGAAACTGCTCCATGAAAATGGGGCAGTTTTTGTTATCTCAGTAAGGTCTTTATTTTGCACAGGGAAAATGTTATACTATAGATTATTGATGTGGGGGTATATTCCACAGTTGGGCGATGATGTGGAAAGAACAGGAGAGTAAATGAAATCAAAGGTTCGGTTTAAGGGAAAACTGAGATCGTATCTCTGCTGGCCATTGTGGCTGACGATCCCGATGACACTCGCAGATGTGGGGCTTTATTTTTACGATGTGACGGCAGGCTTTTTGCTGACGGTATTTATTGCTATCTATTTTGTACTGGAACTGGGATTATATTATAATACCAGACCGCGGCTTGCAAATGAGATTATCAATTTTGCCACACAGTATGCAACGGTACAGAAAAAACTTTTGAATGAGTTTGAAATTCCATATGCGCTGTTGGACTATACAGGAAAAATTCTTTGGGTGAATGAACGCTTTTCCGAGCTGACGGGAGTGGGGAGAAACTATCATAAATCAATTACAACCCTTTTTTCCAATATTACCCGTGAGTTTCTTCAGAAACACGAAGATGCACAGAATATTACGATTGAAAAAAAGGAGCGCATTTTCCGGATTTCCCTGAATCGTATTTATTTTGACGATATCATGGAGGAGAGCAAGGAAATTGACGTGAAGGATTCCGATGAATTCCTGACGGCACTGTATCTGTTTGATGAGACCGAACTGCAGCATTGCAAGCAGGAAAATCTGGATCAGAAGCAGGTATCGGCACTTGTTTATATTGATAACTATGACGAAGCACTTGACAGTATCGAGGATGTGAAGCGTTCGCTTCTGATTGCGCTTGTCGATCGAAAAGTGAACCAGTATTTCTCAAAGATGGACGCGCTTGTCCGCAAAATCGAAAAAGACAAGTATTTTGTAGTATTTAAGTATAAATATTTACAGAAGCTTATGGATGACCGGTTCAGTGTACTTGAAGATGTCAAGACGGTCAAAGTTGGCAATGAGATGGCGGTTACGCTGAGTATCGGTGTCGGTATCAAGGGGACTTCTTATAACGAGAACTATGAGCAGGCACGTGCGGCAATTGATCTGGCACTCGGACGAGGTGGGGATCAGGTCGTTGTCAAAAATGGTGAGGACATTGCATATTTTGGAGGCAAGGCAAAACAGGTGGAGCGCAACACCCGTGTAAAAGCGAGGGTTAAGGCACATGCGCTGCATGAAATTATTGAGAGCCGTGAGAACGTGATTATCATGGGGCACAGCCTGACAGATGTCGATTCCCTTGGTGCAGGGATTGGAATTTTCTGTGCAGCCCGTGTGCTTGGAAAAAAGGCACAGATCGTGATCAATGAGCCAACAACTTCCATCCGGCCGCTTATGGAATGTTTTACTCCGGAAAAAGGCTATCCGGAAGACATGTTTATCAATAGTGAGATTGCGATTGAAGAGGTAAGCCGCAATTCCCTTGTTATGGTGGTGGACACGAACCGTCCAAGTTATACGGAATGCCCGGAACTGCTTACGCGTACCGATACAATTGTTGTATTTGACCATCACCGTCAGGGCAGTGAAGTGATTGAAAATCCGCTGCTGTCCTATATTGAGCCATACGCATCTTCTGCCTGTGAGATGGTAGCAGAAGTTTTACAGTATTTCCAGGAAGGATTTAAGCTTTCTCCGGCAGAGGCAGACTGCATTTATGCAGGTATTTTGATTGATACCAATAACTTTATGACCAAAACAGGTGTCCGTACATTTGAGGCGGCAGCATATCTCAGACGCTCCGGGGCAGAAGTGACCCGTGTGCGTAAAATGCTGCGAAATGATATGGCATGCTATAAAGCCCGTGCAGAGGCTGTGCGCCATGCGGAAGTTTACCGTGGGGCATTTGCAATTTCTGTCTGTCCGAGTGAGGACGTGGAAAGTCCGACAATTGTCGGTGCACAGGCCGCAAATGAACTGCTCAATATTATAGGAATCAAGGCATCTTTTGTGCTGACAGAGTACGCAGGAAAAATATACATCAGCTCACGTTCTATTGATGAAATTAATGTACAGTTAATCATGGAACGAATGGGTGGCGGCGGTCATTTGAATGTGGCTGGTGCACAGTTGACGGGATGTACGATTTCCGAGGCAAAACATGCCATTATGCGGACCATTGATGAAATGCTTGAAGAAGGAGATATACAGGAATGAAAGTAATTTTATTACAGGATGTGAAAGCTCTTGGGAAAAAGGGCGAAATCGTAAATGTGAGTGACGGTTATGCACGCAATGCAATTCTGCCGAAGAAACTTGGAGTAGAGGCAACGACAAAGAATCTGAATGACCTCAAATTGCAGAATCAGCATGCAGACAAAGTGGCAGCTGAAAATTTAGAGCACGCAAAGGAACTGGCGGAGGAGATCGGAACAAAGAAAGTTGTTGTAAAGATCAAATCCGGTGAGGGCGGACGTATTTTCGGGTCTGTTTCCACCAAGGAAATTGCACAGGCTGCAAAAGAGCAGGCAGGGCTGGATCTGGATAAAAAGAAGATGCAGTTGGGCGAATCCATCAAGGCTCTTGGAACTTATGAGATTCCGGTGAAGCTTCATCCAAAGGTAACCGCAACACTGCGTGTTCAGGTTGTTGAGGAATAGGAGGAAGTTCGCTTGGAAGAAACGCTGATCAAGCGGGTGATGCCGAACAGTCTGGAAGCCGAGCAGTCGGTCATTGGTTCCATGATCATGGATCAGGATGCCATTGTAACAGCCATGGAGATCCTTCTGCAGGAAGATTTTTATCACAAGCAGTATGGAATTCTCTTTGATGCGATGATCGAATTGTACAGCAGCGGACAGCCGGTGGATCTGGTTACACTGCAGAATAAACTCAAGGAAAAGGATGTACCACAGGAAGTCTCCAGTCTGGAATTCGTTGGAGAATTGGTGCGTGCGGTTCCGACATCCGCGAATGTCAAATATTATTGTAATATTGTAAAAGAAAATTCCATGAAGCGGAAACTCATCCGGGTCACGGAAGAGATAGAGAATGAGTGCTATGCGGGCAAAGAATCGCTCGAAAGTGTTCTGGATAAGACCGAACATGATATTTTTGCATTGTTGTCAAGCCGTACCGGCGGAGACTATGTGCCGATTCGTCAGGTTGTCATGAACGCACTGGAAAAGATTGAAAAAGCGTCACAGCAGGACGGAAATGTTACGGGAATACCGACAGGGTTTATTGATTTGGATTACCGGACAGCAGGATTACAGCCATCGGATCTGGTATTGATTGCAGCCCGTCCGTCTATGGGAAAGACAGCGTTTGTTTTAAACATTGCACAGTATGTGGCATTTCATGAAAACATGTGCACGGCGATATTTTCATTGGAAATGTCGAAGGAGCAGCTGGTAAACCGACTGTTCTCCCTGGAATCCCGTGTAGATGCACAGGCACTTCGTACCGGTAATCTGTCGGATGCTGACTGGGCGAAACTCGTCGAAGGAGCCGGAATCATAGGGGATTCCGAACTGATCATTGATGATACGCCGGGAATCAGTATTTCCGAGATGCGCAGTAAATGTCGTAAATATAAGCTGGAGCATGATCTGAAACTTATCATCATTGACTATCTGCAGTTGATGTCTGGGTCCGGCAGGAGTACAGACAGCCGGCAGCAGGAGATTTCAGACATCTCCCGTTCCCTGAAAGCACTTGCCCGTGAACTGAATGTACCGGTGCTTGCTTTGTCCCAGCTTTCCCGTGCAGTCGAGCAGAGACCGGATCATCGTCCGATGCTCTCCGATCTGCGAGAATCCGGAGCGATCGAGCAGGATGCCGATGTCGTGATGTTTATTTATCGTGATGATTATTATAACAAGGATACTGAACTGAAAGGAATTTCAGAAATCATTATCGCCAAACAGCGTAATGGTCCGATCGGTACGGTGAACCTCGCATGGCTGCCGGAATACACGAAGTTTGCAAATCTGGAACGATAAAATTTTTCTTATGATCATGCATCAAATTAAATACATTTGCCGAAATGCTTGCGCTTTGGACGGGTTTGTACTAGAATACCATTAAGCCAATAAGGCAATAATGATCATTATTCATAAGGAGGATTTTATTATGGCATACGTTATTTCTGATTCATGCGTTAGCTGTGGTACATGTGCAGGCGAGTGTCCTGTAGGAGCAATCTCTGCAGGTGCTTCTCAGTACGAGATCGATGCAAATAGTTGTGTTGATTGTGGTACATGTGCTGGTGTTTGCCCAACTGGAGCAATCTCTCAGGGCTAATCACATAATAAAACGAAACGAAGAGCTGTCTCTTAAACCACGGAGGCAGCTCTTTTTCGATTATAGAAAGAGAGGAATAACATGGCTACATTAGGAAATCCTAAGAACACGATTGCAGTATTGCAGAAATACCAGTTTAATTTTCAGAAAAAATTTGGACAGAATTTTTTGATTGATACAGGAATTTTAGAGGAAATTATAGAAGCTGCGCAGATCACAAAGGATGATTTTGTGCTGGAAATCGGTCCGGGAATCGGAACCATGACACAATATCTCTGTGAGGCGGCACGCGCGGTAGTGGCAGTGGAAATAGATACCAATCTGATTCCGATTCTAAAAGATACGCTTGCGGAATATAATAATGTGGATGTATTGAATGAAGATATTTTAAAAGTAAATATTTCAAAACTTGCGGAAGAAAAAAATAACGGGAAGCCGATCAAGGTCGTTGCAAATCTTCCGTATTACATTACGACTCCGATCATCATGGGATTGTTTGAAAGCCATGTGCCGATCGACAGTATCACGATCATGGTACAGAAAGAAGTAGCGGATCGTATGCAGGAAGGACCGGGAAGCAAGGAATATGGCGCACTTTCCCTGGCGGTGCAATATTACGCAAAACCGGAAATCGTAGTCAATGTTCCGCCAAGCTGTTTTATGCCGCAGCCGAAAGTCGGCAGTGCCGTGATCCGTCTGACACGACACAGTGAACCGCCGGTTACCGTAAAAAGTGAAAAACTGCTGTTTCAGGTGATCCGGGCATCGTTCAATCAGCGCAGGAAAACACTGGCAAACGGGCTTGCCAATTATGGTGCATTCGGTCTTCCGAAAGAAGAACTGCAGGCATGTATTGAGGAACTTGGCGTACCGGTTAATATTCGTGGAGAGGCACTTTCTTTAGAGCAGTTTGCACAGCTCTCCAATATTATTTATGATCACAGGAGTGCTGTATAAAAACAGCGCGGGCAGTCCATACTATCATCAAAGACCATAAAACGAAATGATGATGGAGGTAAGCCAAATGAGAAAACAACAGTATATAGCCACTGTCGCGTGTCTGGTAGCGGGAGTGATTGGATTTGTCAGTGTATATGCCACGGATAAAGGAAAAGAACGCAGGGAAGCAGAACAGGAAATTGCGGCACAGACCCAGCAGGAGGCACCGGCTTCCTATGAAGTGAAACCGGAAATAAGTGTGGAAGATGCAACGAAAAAAGCGGAAGAACAGGCGTTAAAGCTGGCAGAGCAGGAAAAAATAAAACAGGAAGAAACACAGCAGGAGGAAGAGAAGAAACAGGACGAAGAAAAAACAGTAGAGACAGCAGCCACCGTGACACAGCATTTTGACAAGAGTTCTGCGGTCTGGCCAATTGAGGGAGATGTTCTGCTGGATTACAGCATGGATTCCACCATTTATTTTCCAACGTTAGAGCAGTATCGCTGCAATCCGGCCATGGTGATCAGTGGCAATGTCAATGATAAAGTGTTTGCAATGGCAACGGGAAAAATCACAGATATTCAGGAAAATGAAGAAACCGGATGTACGGTGATACAGGATCTGGGTGACGGATATGCTGCGGTTTACGGACAGTTGAAGGAACTGAATTTTGCAAAAGGGGATACGCCGGAAGCTGGTCAGGTGCTGGGATATGTCAGTGAGCCGACAAAATATTATACAACAGAAGGCAGCAATGTATATTTTCAGTTAAAGAAAGACGGAAAAGCTGTGGACCCGAAAGAGTATCTTCCGCAGATGGCGATGGATACGCTGGATTGACATTCATAGTTTTTTCTAATACAATAAAATGTAAACGGTTTTGGAGCTTTATGCGAAAAAACCGTACATAATCAAGAGGTATCTCAGCTTAAGAGGGATAAAATATGGAATTTAACCAGTACAATACAACCGTACAACAGTGGATTCATACAGTTCTGGAAAATCGGGAAACCAATGCGGACGTGGTGTTGGAATGCTGTCGGGATATCATAGCGTATGGACGGGAAACAGATGATCCAAAGCTGATAGGATTTGGCTGCTTTTATGGTGGAGAAATCTATTATGGATTAAATGACGGAGAGCATTTTTTCCATATGATGACAGAGGCACTGACTTATCTGGATCGTGCAGAGGAATGGGAACTTGTGGTGCGTTGTTACAATTATCTGGGAATCGCATCCATGAGCAGAGGAAATCCATCAATTGCACTTGATTATTATATGAATGGTCTTAAGGACAGTGATACATATGATCTTCCGATGCAAAAGGTTATGATTCTGATCAATATGGGGTTATTGTATCTGGAGTGCGAGCATTATGTGGATTCCGAGAACTCTTTATTAGAAGCTTATCAGGTTTTACAGACGAGACAGCAGGATGAAAAGTATAATTTTTATATGTATGTGTTTTATGGAAATATGGCAGAATGTCTGATCCTGCAGGATCGTCTGGAGGAAGCAAAAACATATCTGGAGTATCTGCATAAAGATGGCTGGGAACAGGCTGCCCTTACAGACCGGCTGTTTATCGCCATCGTGGATGTAATTTATTATCACAAGATGGGAGATGTACAGAAGCGGAATGAGAGTATTCAGATGATCCATCAGAACCTTCCGGATAATCTGACGGTGCTGGACTTTTTTTCGGATTATTACCGTTGTTGTCTGGTGTTGCTGGAAACGGACCAGGATGAATCGTTCTGGCGTATCATTGAAGTAATCGAACCACAGGTGGTGAATTTTAAGATCATTAATCTGCAGCTGAAAGTTCTGTCCCTGAAGATGAAATTTTACCGGAAGCATAACCAGAATGCGGAATATCTGCAGGCTGCCGGGCTTTACTATGAATTGTCTGAACGGAATGAAGTAGTGACGCGCAACATGCTTTCGAGTGTGATCACGTTGCGCAAAAATCTGGAGAATATGCGCAAAGCCAGGATGAAAGCGGAACGAAAGAATATGGTATTACAGGAGCGTTCCGAGCAGGACCCGCTGACGCGTATGGCAAACCGGTTCCGTCTGAATGATTATGCGGAAGAAGTGTTTACCTATTCGCAGGAGAATGATATTCCGGTTGCGATGGAAATACTCGATATTGATTATTTTAAGGAATATAATGATAATTACGGACATCAGGAAGGAGACCAGTGTCTGGTAAGTATCGCAAATACAATCCGTAATCTTGTGGAGGAAGCGGAAGGATTCTGTGCACGGTATGGAGGGGATGAATTTGTCATTATCTATGCGAATGTGACACGGGAACAGGCTGTTTCCTTTGCAGAAGAGCTGCGCAGACGTGTACTTGCACTGGAAATGGAGCACCGGTTTTCCAAGGCACTTCCCGTAGTGACGATTTCGCAGGGAGTCTGTTGGGGAATCCCGCGCAAGGGAAACCGCAGCTGGGATTTTTTGCATGCAGCAGATAATATGCTTTACCGGGTGAAGAAATTCAGCCGGAACAATTATTGTGTAGGGGGGCTTGATGAAACTGAAGACGTGACCATGGGAACCACATTGTAACAGCATGGCAGTCGAAACCTGGCAAAAAGAAAAGGATGAAAATGGAAACAGTTAAATTTGAAGAATTAGGGTTATATCCGCAGCTTCTGCGGGCAATCAAAGAGATGGGATTTGAAGAGGCAACACCTATCCAGTCACAGGCGATTCCGGTTGTGATGAGTGGGGTAGATGTGATTGGTCAGGCACAGACCGGGACCGGAAAGACGGCTTCTTTCGGAATCCCTCTTTTGATGAAAGTGGATCCTAATAATAAAAAAACGCAGGCAATCGTACTTTCTCCGACAAGAGAACTGGCCATCCAGAGTGCGGAAGAAATCCGGAAACTTGCAAAATATATGCATGGGATCAAAGTGCTTCCCATTTATGGAGGGCAGGATATTTCCCGTCAGATCAAGGCATTAAAAGGTGGGGCAACCATCATCATCGGAACACCTGGGCGTGTGATGGATCATCTGCGCCGCAAAACCATTCGCTGTGATTATATTAACACGATTGTGCTGGATGAAGCGGATGAGATGCTTAATATGGGATTCCGCGAGGATATAGAAACAATTTTATCCTATATCCCGGATGAAGACCGGCAGACCGTACTTTTTTCGGCAACTATGCCAAAGCCGATTCTGGAAATCACAAGAAAATTCCAGCATGATGCGACTACAATCAAGGTGACGAAGAAAGAACTGACGGTTCCGAATATTGACCAGTATTATTATGATGTGCGCAGAAATGATAAGATGGAAGTGCTGACACGCCTGCTGGATTATTATAATCCAAAGCTTTCGCTGGTATTTTGTAATACCAAGCGCATGGTGGATGAACTGGCATCGGAATTACAGGGGCGCGGCTATGCAGCAGAGGGAATTCATGGCGATATGAAACAGGTGCAGCGTGACCGAGTGATGAAAAAATTCCGAAATGGGAAAACAGATATTCTGATTGCAACCGATGTCGCAGCGCGTGGAATTGATGTGGATGATGTTGAAGCAGTATTCAACTATGACCTGCCACAGGACAATGAATATTATGTGCACCGGATCGGAAGAACCGGACGCGCCGGCCGTACCGGAAAAGCGTTTAATTTCGTTAAGGGCAAGGAAGTATACAAACTCAAAGAGATCCAGCGCTATTGCAAGACAAAGATCAAGGCGCAGCCAATCCCATCTTCGGATGATGTGGCAGCGATCAAGGCGGATAAGATTCTTGACGGCATCGGACAGATTATCGAGGACGGAGATCTGCGCGATATGATTGAACTGATAGAGCAGCAGGTGAACAACTCTGATTATACCGCGATGGATATTGCAGCTGCATTTTTAAAACAGGCAATCGGCGGAGTAGAATTATCAAAGGAGGATCACGAATTTGATGATGCATTAGCAGGAGATACCGGAGCCGAGGAAGGGATGGTACGTCTGTTCATTAACATCGGAAAGAGCCAGCGGATCCGCCCGGGAGATATTCTCGGGGCTGTAGCCGGAGAGGCAAAGATTCCGGGCAAACTTGTGGGGGCAATTGACATGTATGATAATTACACATTTGTCGAGGTGCCGCAGGAGTATGGAAAAGATGTATTAAAAGCCATGAAAAATGTAAAGATCAAAGGAAAGTCGGTCAACGTGGAGCCGGCAAATGCACGATAGAGGATAAGACCGTTTTGGGGGGATGTTTACTATGGGGGAGGAAAGTATCCGTGTTCTGATTGTCGATGACGAATTTATCATGCGGCAGGGACTGCGCTATATGATACATTGGGAAGAAGAGGGATTTACCATCGTCGGGGAAGCTGCAAATGGTAAAGATGCCATGGATCAGATCGAAAAGCTTCAGCCACAGATTGTTCTCAGCGACATTGTAATGCCGCTGATGGACGGTGTCGATTTTACGGTGGCGGTACATCACCGCTATCCGCACGTCCAGATGATCATTCTCAGTGGATACGATAATTTTGAATATGTAAAGCAGACGCTCATGCAGGGGGTGGTGGATTATATCTTAAAGCCAACCCTCACACCGCATGAGCTTCTTGGCGTGCTTCAAAAAGCGGCAGCGCGGATTCCCGGTTGGCATCCGGATCATGCAATGACCGGGGAAACCGCGGAGGAACTGCTCAAAGAGTTGTTGCTCGGGGAAACAAAAACAGGAGAAGAACTGCAAAAGGTATTTGCCGCATCCTATTACTGCATGTATGCGGTTACGATTGCGCATGGGAGTGAACGGGCGGCAGAAACAGCAGAACTTCTATGCGAAAAAATACAGCGTGCCAAAAGTGAATTTTCCGGAGTACAAAGCTGTGTTGCTTTGATGAAAAAGGAACAGATCTGTGTATTGTTTGGTTATGAAATGTCCCAGCGGAGTATGCTTCGGATTAAGCTGGAAAAATTAAATGGCGAGATTGGACTGATGTGTGAAGACACAATCGGTATTATCAGTACCCCATGCCAGAGTATGGGACAGCTGCGTGAAATTTATCAACGGGAGCTGGCACGTGGCGCAGATCTGTCCTTTTACTATCCGGGGAAAAAGCTGTTTGTCATGGAAAATGAAAAAGACCGCATTGGCGGAACGATAGAACGCTTTGATTTTACCCGTTATAACCGTCTGCTGCTCGGAGGACAATACCGGCAGGCGGCTGATCAGTTACTCGGATATAACCATGCGCTTTGTGAAAGCAGGGCAGATGTCTACCGGATGAAAAACCAGATCAAAAATATGTTTATGGTATTTTTGGATATGCTGCAGCTGGAAGACGCTGAAAAATTACGGGTACAGGAACACTTCCTGTGGGAAGTGGATGCGGCAGGGGAACGTCTGTCTTATGAACAAACGGTTGCGCGAATCGCTTCGGAAGTAGCGGATATTTCTGCAAAACAGAATACGAAGGAAGATGCAAGAATGGATCAGATTCTTACATATATGGAACAGCATTATACAGAAGATTTGAAACTGGAAGATCTTGGGGAGAAGTTTGGTTTCAGCTATAACTATCTGTCGGCGTATTTTAACCAGCAGATGAACGAGGGCTTCAATGATTACCTGAACCGTGTGCGCATTCACAAAGCCTGCGAAATCCTGCAGGATCTTACGGTTCCGGTAGCGCAGGTCAGCGCACTGGTCGGTTATTCGGGACACAGTTATTTCTGCCGCGTATTCAAAAAATATACGGGAAAGACACCATCGGAATGGAGGAGGGACAGCATTGAAAAATAGTCTGGCGGGAAGAATACTTGCGATGGTGCTGCTTGGAATCAGCCTGATTGCCGTGATTGTGAGTACGGTCGTACTATCCATGTCGCGTAAAGTGTTTACGGAGACATACGGGCAGTCACAGGAAAAGGTTTTTTCCCAGGTAGAAAACGAACTGAATGATTTTCATACAAGTTTACAGAAAATGACGGATGCGATTGATTCAAGCTGGGCATTCCGTTTATTTCTGGATTCCCAGGAAAAGAGTGATAATACGCAGGTATTTCAGAATATTTATCAGATGGAGCAGGATTTAAATGCTGCCAACGCAACGGATATTGACCGCCTGAGTATTCTTGTGGTGGGAATGAACGGTGTTAATTATCTGTCCCGGACGGAGACGGTTGTACTTTCCAACGATCAGATTTTAACAAGTGCTCCTGTTGTGCGTGCGCTGAAAGAACCGGATAGTATCCATTATACGTATTCCCATGGAGCGTATACGATGACGAGCCGTTACAGTGATGTGATCATTGCATCCAAAGCTTTGTATCTTCCGGAAAGCCAGAAAACGTATGGAGTAGTTCTGGTGACACTCGCAATGGATGATATACGCCGGTTTTATGATTATTTTACGTCTGAGCACACAAGCTGGTATCTGGTAGATGCCGATGGAACCCTCATGTGTGCAGACAAAAGCAGAAATATCGGAAAGAAGCTTGAGGAAGACTGGTATAAAAATATTGCCAAAAAACCAGATGGAAGATACCAGATTACAGGATCGGGGAAAACGTATACGGTGCTCAGCCAGAATCTGTCTTATCTGGGCTGTCATATGTATGGTGTGATTGATAATGAGATGGCGATTCAGGATCTGTATAATATGCCATTGCTGATTCTGATTTGTGCGGTGACCGCGGGGTTTATCATGCTTCTTTGCCTGTTTTATCTTCAAAAAACACTGCATCCGTTGTCAAATCTGGTCAGCAAAATGGCAATCAGCCGGAGAAAAGAGTTCCGTGAGTATATTCCGGTAGAAGGAACCTGTGAAGTGCAGAAGCTTGCCAGTACCTACAATGAAATGCTCGATGACATTCAAAATTATATCGGGGAACTGCTTGATACCCAGCGGGCGCAGCGCAAGGCGGAGATTAAGGCATTGCAGATGCAGATCAATCCCCATTATATTTACAATACACTTGCAAGCATTAAGTGGCTTGTGTATCAGAATGATACCGAAAAAACAACGCGCACGATTGATGCATTTATCAGCTTGTTGCGCAATACGATCAGCAACACGGAGGAAATGGTTTCTGTGGAACAGGAGCTGGTCAACATTGAAAATTATATTCTGATTAATCATACGCGGTACGGAGATCAGATTCGTGTGGAATATGAGATTCAGCCGGATTGTTATAACTGTAATCTGCCCAAACTGGTGTTGCAGCCATTTGTGGAGAATGCATTTTTTCACGGATTTCCTTCCGGGGAACAGGGAACCATTTGTGTGCGTATGCGGCGTGTGATGATTGATGAGACAAATGAAGTGCTTGAAGTTCAGGTAGCGGATGACGGGGTTGGCATGGAAACCGGAGATCCGAAAAAGATTGTGAAAAACCGGAAAGAACATTTTTCCGGAATCGGGGTGCAGAATGTGCAGGAGAGGCTTGCGCTGATTTACGGGAAACGGGAGGAACCGGATTTTTACATTCATATTGACAGCGTGCCGGGGCATGGAACTACTGTGCGCATCCGCATTCCCAGTGCATCATAGGGAGGGCGTGTTTCGACAGACGGACGCAAGCCGCGCCGCTGTCGAATCAGGATTTCATATGAAAAGGAGAAGCTATGAGAAAGAAAGTTACAGCCGTAGTGCTGCTTATAATCATATTTGGTCTGTCTGCCTGTGGCAGCAGAACACAGGTTACTTCCGAGTCTGTGGAGAAGAAGGACGACAGTATCCAGATATGGGCATGGGATGATACCTTTAATGCAAAAGCTGCGAAACTTGCAGCAGAGCACTACCGGAAAAAACATCCGCAGGCACCACATATTGAAGTGACAACGAAGGAACGGGAGGAGATTCTTTCGGATGTGAAACTGCTGTTGTCCTCACAGGTGTATGATCAGCTTCCCGATGTGATCATGATTGAGGATTATGATGTGCAGGATGTGTTGCAAAATTATGAAGAGGAATTTGTTGCGCTGGATGACCGTGTGGATTATGACAAGTATGTGGATTATAAACGCAAACTGGTAGAACATGATGGAAAGTCCTATGGAATCCCGTTTGACTGTGGGACAGCGGCTCTGTTTTACCGGCTGGATATTTTAGAACAGGCGGGATTCTCCGAGGCTGATATGCAGAATCTGACCTGGTCACGCTATATGGAGATCGGCCAGCAGGTGTATCAAAAGACGGGAATACCAATGCTTACCCTGGATCCGACCGATCTGCCCCTGGTGCGTATCATCATGCAAAGCTGTGGCAGATGGTATGTCGGGGAAGATGGGGTGACAGCAGATATCCGGGACAATAAGGCATTGCGGCAGGCACTGGAGATCTATACAAAACTTCTTAAGAAAAATCTTGGAATGAGCGTCAATGGCTGGAATGAATTTATCAGTGCATTTCAGAATGGAGAAGTGGCTTCTGTCATCAGTGGTGGATGGGTGCTTTCTTCTATTAAAGAAAATCAGGAGCAGTCCGGGCTGTGGCGTGTGACCCGTATTCCACTGGTGGAGAACAATCAAGATGCAGTTCCGGCATCAAACGTGGGTGGAAGTGCCTGGTATATTTTAAAAAATTCCGCACATGCGGCGGTGGCGGCAGATTTTATGACAGAAATGTTTGCGGAAGATGCGGAGTTTATGAACACACTTGTGGAACAGATCGGTATTATGCCATCGCTGAAAGATCTGTCGGTGCTTGAAAGTTATCGCAATACGGATGCTTTTTTTGGCGGACAGAGCGTTACGCGTTTACTTAACGGTTTTGCATCCGTAGTGCCCACGGTCAATTATGGCAGCAAGACATATGAAATAGAGGATATTTTAGAGTCTGAGTTTCAAAATGAACTTTCCAATGGAAATATGGATTCCTGCCTGAAGAGGGTGCAGATGAAGGCGGAGGCGGTTGCGCGGGAGTAAACAGGAAGCAAAATGTGAAATGGAATCGGATGTTTCATCGGGTTCCATTTTCTTTGTAAAAAATTTCTAAAATCGTAAATAAATGCAAATCTTATAAAAAATCCCATAAAATTGTGAAAATTTATAATAACTTACTTCTAAGTAAAACGGTTGCGCAAGTGTTAAACTTAACCCATGTTAAAAACAAGTCAAACTTTTGGGAGGAAAACACTATGAAGAAAAAACTTATTTCAACACTGCTTATGGGTGCTATGGCACTTTCACTGGTAGCCTGTGGAGGAGGCGGCAACAGCGCAGATAAGGATTCCACACAGGCAAAGGCAGCAAAAAGCGGTGACAGCAATACCCTGACGGTATGGTGCTGGGATGCATTTAACATGGATGCAATGAAAGATGCGGCAGCTATTTATGAGAAAGATCATCCGGATGTCAAGATTGATGTGCAGGAGACACTTTCCAATGATGTACAGACACTGGTACAGACATATGCGATGAGCGGAGAGCTGGATTCTCTTCCGGATATTTTCCTGATGGACGATCAGGTATTTTCCAAGTATCTGCAGAATTATCCGGAAGTATTTGCAGATCTGACCGATTCCGGTATCAACTTTGACGATTTTGCTCCATCTAAGGTTTCTAACTCTGTAGTGGATGGAAAGAATTATGGAGTTCCTTACGACAGCAACACCGTAATTGCATGCTACCGTACCGATTATCTGAAAGAGGCAGGATACACGGTGGATGATCTGACAGATATCACATGGGATGATTTCATCAAAATCGGTGAGGATGTCAAGGAAAAGACCGGTATGCCAATGCTGACAAATGTACAGGGCGAGCCGGACTTACTGAACATGATCCTGCAGTCTGCTGGAATCTCTGTATTTGATGAGAATGGAAAGATTGCGTTAGACGGCAATGAGGGCTTAAAGGAAGCCATGAATGTGTATATTGATCTGGTAAACAAAGGAATCTTACAGGAACAGACCGACTGGTCCGGTTATCAGGGTTCTATCAATAACGGAACTGTTGTGGGAACCATCAATGGTTCCTGGATCTGCTCAACGATTATGTCTACCGATCAGGAAGAACAGAAAGGCAACTGGGCGGTAACCAATATGCCAAAACTGAATGATTATCAGGGAGCAACAAACTACAGTGCACAGGGTGGTTCTACATGGGCAATTTCTTCCACCTGCAAAAATTATGATCTGGCCGTTGATTTCTTTAAGTCAACCTGGGATGGAAGTACAGAATTCTATGATCAGATTTTAACAGACCTTGGTGCAATTGCAACGTATTTACCGGCAGCAGATTCGGATGCTTACAATAAGCCAAGCGAGTATTTTGGAAATGAGGCAATTTACTCCAAGATCGTATCTTACGGAAGTAACATTCCAACCATCAACAAGGGAATTTACTGGAAAGAGGAGAAAGAAGCACTTGGAGTGGCTCTGTCACAGATTATCGGTGGAAAAGCAGATATGGATTCCGCAATTAAGGAAGCACAGAGCACGGTAGAGTTTAATGTCGGACAGTAAAAATGTCTGAAAAGATACTGGCTGTGGAAACGCGGCCGGTATCATGGATAAGAGGCAGGAAAGGATCTATTTATGAAACAGAAATTTACGGGGACGAAAAGAAGGAATATGACCGGCTGGGCATTTTTGCTTCCGGCTACCATACTGATCTTTGCGATGAGTTTTTACCCGATGATCCAGGCGTTTATCCTCTCCTTTAAGAGTGGAATCGGCAACAATCTGGTCTGGTCGGGACTGAGCAATTATAAGCGTCTGTTGGGAGACGGTGTGTTTAAGACTGCAATGGTCAACAACTTTGTGTACCTGATCATTCAGGTACCGGTAATGCTGATTCTGGCAATTTTGCTTGCCGTGCTTTTAAATAAGCCGCATTTGAAATGTAAGGGACTGTTCCGTACCGCAATCTTTTTGCCATGCTGTACCGCGCTGGTTTCCTACTCCATTATCTTTAAGACATTATTTGCATATGACGGTTATGTCAACACGGTACTGTTACATCTGGGCCTGATTCATTCCCGTATCAACTGGCTGGGACAGACAGGTACAGCAAAAGTTATTTTGATTATTGCGCTGATCTGGAGATGGACCGGGTATAATATGGTATTTTATCTGGCCGGGTTACAGAATATTGACGGTTCCCTGTATGAGGCAGCAACGATCGACGGAGCGGGACCGGTGAAAACATTTTTCCACATTACACTGCCACTGCTTCGGCCGACAATCCTTCTGACAACGATTATGTCCATCAATGGAACCCTGCAGCTGTTTGATGAATCTGTAAACCTGACAGGCGGCGGACCTGCGAACTCAACACTTACGATGTCCCACTATATCTTCAAGACATCCTTTGAGTATAATTCCCAGTTCGGATATGCGGCAGCAATGTCCTATGTGATCTTTATTCTGGTAGCAATCCTGTCCTTTATTCAGATGAAAGTAGGTGATAAGAGATGAGAAAAGTAAAAAATGCAGCAGTATATATCGTTTTGATTCTGGCATCCCTCATCTCGGTATTTCCGTTATACTGGATGATTGCGGCAGCAACGAATAACAGTACCGATATTCTCGGTGGCAAATTAACAATTGGAGCAAATCTGGCCAGCAATCTGACAAACCTTCTGGCACGTCAGCAGATTGGCAGGGCATTTTCCAATTCTATGTTTTATTCGGTAATTTTAAGTGTGCTTTCCCTACTGATCTGTTCCATTGCAGGATATGCATTTGAAATTTACCATGACAAGGCAAAAGACGTTTTGATGTCTGTTTTGCTTCTTGCAATGATGGTTCCGTTTGCAGCGACACTCATTCCGCTGTTTAAAATGTTTACCGGACTGCATCTGCAAAGTACATGGATCGCTTATGTACTGCCGACGCTGTCCACACCGTTTTTGATCATGATGTTCCGACAGAGCGCACGCTCTTTCCCGACAGAGATCATAGAGGCGGCAAGAATCGACGGACTTGGAGAACTTCAGATTTTCTTTAAAATCTTTATGCCGACCATGAAGTCCACCTACGCAGCAGCGATGACAGTAACGTTCATGAATGCGTGGAACAATTACTTATGGCCAAAGGTTATTATGATGGATGATACCTCCCAGACCATGCCAATGCTGGTTGCAAACCTCTCCAGCGGCTATAGCATTGATTACGGCGTGCTCATGCTTGGGGTACTCATCTGTTCCCTCCCGACCGGCATTCTTTTCCTGGTTCTGCAGAAAAGTTTCGCAAACGGAATTGTGGGAGCTGTCAAAGGATAATATGGCATACCCGATACCGTGGGTTTTCAGGATTTCAATGAAATCGGAAACCCACGGTTTTTATTATTCCTTCCTGACATCAGCAGGAAAATTCTTGCATCAATATAGTAATGAAAACTATGTGTAAAAGAAATGAATACAAATATATATTGACAAAGAAACCACATTACCATATACTGAAAATTGTTTGATAGTCAAACAATTTTGAGATATGGAGGAAACGTGCATGATAAGCACATATACATCAAAGTTGAAACAACTGCAGATCGGGGATCTGATTGCAAAAATTCCGATCATCCAGGGTGGCATGGGTGTGGGAATCAGCAGAAGCCATCTGGCGGGAGCTGTGGCAAAGGAGGGCGGTGTAGGTATCATTTCTACTGCGCAGATCGGCTACGATGAAGAAGGCTTCGAGAATGATCAGGCAGGCTGTAACTTAAAAGCCATCAAAAAACATATCCGGAAAGCAAAGGAACTCGCCTGTGGAAACGGACTTGTGGGTGTCAATATTATGGTTGCATTAAAGCATTACAAAGAGCATGTCCGGGCAGCAGTTGCGGCAGGGGCAGATGTGATTATCAGTGGAGCCGGGCTTCCCATGAATCTGCCGGAGCTTGTCAGCAAAACCTGCAGGACAAAGATTGCTCCGATTGTATCCTCGAAGCGTGCAACACAGCTGATATTGAAGATGTGGGCGCACCGCTATGACCGCACGGCGGACTTTATTGTAGTGGAGGGACCGAAGGCCGGCGGGCATCTGGGATTTTCCAATGAACAGCTGGCGCATATGGATGCTATTAATTTTGACGGAGAGATCCGGCAGATTATCGACTGCAAAAAGGAATACGAACAGCGGTATCAGAAAAATATTCCGGTCATTGTGGCCGGCGGGATATTTGATCAGAAAGATATTTCGCATGCGCTGGATCTCGGCGCGGATGGTGTGCAGATTGCCAGCCGCTTTGTCGCAACCGAAGAATGTGATGCATCGGAGGCATACAAGGAGGCGTATATTCACGCCAGTGAGGAAAATATCGAGATTATCCAAAGCCCGGTCGGTATGCCGGGACGTGCATTGCGCAATAAGTTTATCGATCGTGTAAAGCGCGCAAAGCTGCCAGTCAGTAAGTGTTACAACTGTCTGGAAAAATGCAGTCCGCAGAAAGTTCCTTACTGTATTACGAAAGCGTTGATCGATGCCGTGCGTGGGGATGTGGAAAATGGCCTGGTATTCTGTGGGGCGAATACGGGACGGATTCACGAGATTACTACGGTACATCATCTGATGCAGGAGCTGGCTGGAGATCTACAATAAAAATGGTTTGTGTGATTTTTCCTTGGAATCAAAGAATTCCTGTAGTAAAATAGGAAGTAAAGCAGTAATGCAGATACGGGAAAACAGGAAAGAAGGAGAACACACAGCATGACGGTGGCCGCACATGGGGGAGATATTTATCAAAATCAGATCACATATGATTTTTCTGTAAATACCAATCCGCTGCCGCTGCCAGAGATATTGCAGAAACGGATGGCGGAAGCGGCGGTTCACAGCAATCGTTATCCACAGTATGATAACGTGCTGTTGCGGGAACGGATTGCAGCACTTTATGGTTTTTCAGCAGAAGAAATAGTGTGTGGCAACGGGGCATCCGAATTGTTTGTTGCGATTGTGCATGCACTGCGCCCGAAGCGGGTGGGCATTTTGGCTCCTTCTTTTTCTGGATATGCATGGGCGGCTCAGACAGTGGGAGCCGAGGTATGCAGTATCCCGTTGCGGGAAGAAAATAATTTTGCCATAGATATGGCACAGATGGAGTCATTGTGCAGGCATCTGGATGGAATCAGCTTATTATTTTTGGCGAATCCAGCGAATCCGGCGGGAAACAAAATGGAAGCGTCTCTTTTGGAGACGCTTCTTGACGTGTGTGAAAAGAAACAGATTACTGTGGTGCTGGACGAATGTTTCATTGCATTCACGGGGACGGAAGGATATGTTTCCTGGATCCGGAAATATCCGCATCTGATTGTCGTGCGGGCATATACAAAGATCTATGCGATTCCGGGAATCCGGCTGGGGTATCTGCTGGTGCAGAAAGATATCTGTGAAAAAATTGCGCATCAGCTGCCGGAGTGGAATGTATCTGTGGTTGCGCAGCGGATCGGCATGGATATTCTGAATGATTCGCTTCCTGGTTGGAGTCGTAGAAAGTATCTGAAGGATACGATTGAGCTGATTCAGGAAGAAAAGCACTTTTTAAAACACGAGTTAACAAAAATATTTGGAGATCAAATGAAAATTTTTCCTTCTGAAGCTAATTTTTTGTTGTTGAAAACACAAATTCCACTGTACAGATTATTGCTGGAAAGAGGAATTCTGATCCGAAACTGCGCAAACTATACAGGACTGGGACAGGACTTTTACAGAATTGCCGTAAAAGGTCATCCGGAAAATGTACAACTGATTGAGGCATTGCTGGATATAAAGAAGAAAGGGGAAGAAAAACGTTATGGAAAACATTGAATATGTTCTTCCGGGAGAGATTGAAAAACGAAGTTTTGCCATCATAGGGGAAGAACTAAAGGAGCGTGGTATCGTGCTTCCACCGGAGCAGGAGCCGGTGACAAAGCGCGTGATCCATACAAGTGCGGATTTTGATTATGCAAAGACGATGACGTATTCTCCCCATGCCGTGCAGATTGCCAAAGAACTGATTGCAGGTGGCGCTGACATTGTCACGGATACTAATATGGCACTTGCAGGCATCAACAAAAAACGGTTAGCAGAATTCGGGGGAACGGTGCATTGTTTTATGGCAGATGAGGATGTGGCGCGGGAGGCAAAGACGCGGCAGGTGACACGTGCGACGGTCAGTATGGAACATGCGGCAAAAATTGATAAACCTGTAATTTTTGCCGTGGGAAATGCGCCGACGGCATTGATTTCACTCTATGAACTGATGCAGAAAAGTGATTGGCGTCCTGCATTTATTATTGGAGTTCCGGTGGGATTTGTAAATGTAGAGGCGGCAAAAGAACTGATTTTAAAAACAGATGTGCCGCATATTGTCAACCGCGGTAGAAAAGGCGGCAGCAATGTAGCGGCAGCAATCGTAAACGCACTGTTATATCAGATCCGGCCGGTATAAAGGAAAGAAGGAGGCGTATCTGGTGTGAGGTACGGATTTACAACCGGCAGCTGTGCTGCCGCTGCTGCAAAGGCTGCGGCATATATGCTTCTGACGGGAAAAATAAAAAACTGTATAACGATTGAGACCCCAAAAGGAATTCCATACACTGCGGAAGTGACGGATATCGTGCGCGGGGAATCTCAGGTTTCCTGCGCTGTGGTCAAGGATGGCGGCGATGATCCGGATGTGACCAGCGGAAGTAAAATCTGTGCCACGGTCACCGCGGACAACCGTGGGGATGGAGAAAAAGAACTTCTGCAGATTGACGGAGGAAAGGGTGTGGGCCGTGTGACGAGACCCGGACTGGATCAGCCCGTAGGCAATGCCGCAATCAATCATGTGCCGCGGGAAATGATCACCCGGGAAGTGCAGGAAGTGTGCCGGATTTGTGATTTTCACGGAACACTGCATATTCTGATTTCTGTGCCGGATGGGGAAGCACTTGCAGAGCGTACGTTTAATCCAAGACTGGGGATTGTCGGGGGAATCTCAATACTGGGGACGACAGGAATTGTGGAACCCATGAGCAGTCAGGCACTTAAGGAGACCATCCGTGTGGAACTCCGCCAGCAGCGTGCAGAAGGGCAGACCATTGCGGCAGTTTCACCGGGAAATTATGGACTGGATTTCATGCAGCAGACCTATGGATATGATCTTGACCGCAGTGTGAAATGCAGTAATTTTATTGGTGAGACGATCGATATGGCGGCGGAACTGGGATTTTGTGCAATGCTTCTGACCGGACATATTGGAAAACTGATTAAGGTGGCGGGAGGCATTATGAACACCCATTCCCATGAGGGAGATTGTCGGATGGAACTTTTAGCGGCAGCCGGCATCCGTGAAAATGTATCTTTAGAATGTTTAAAGAAGATTTTAGATTGCGTCACAACCGAGGAAGCACTTGCGTTTATTGATGCCGAAGGTAAAAAAGAAGATGTTATGGAAGATATCATGGAAAAAATTGATTTCTATCTGAAAAAACGTGCGGCCGGTCGGTTACAGATTGCTTGTATTGTCTATTCCAATACCTACGGGCTGCTTGGGATGACTGCAAAAGCAGAAGAATTACTCAGGAGGTTGCTATGATTTATTTTGTCGGAGCAGGAAGCGGAGCACCGGATCTGATTACTGTGCGGGGAATGCGTCTGCTGCAGAAAGCAGATGTCATCATCTATGCCGGTTCGCTGGTCAATCCACAGCTTCTCGATTATGCAAAAGAGGGCTGTGAGATTCATAACAGCGCCAAAATGACACTTGAAGAGGTTATTTCGGTGATGGAACAGGCAGAAAAAAATAATTTAATCACGATTCGACTTCATACGGGAGAACCCAGTATATACGGAGCGGTGCGGGAACAGATGGATATTCTCGATCAGAAGGGGATTGCGTATGAGAGTTGTCCGGGTGTGAGTGCCTGTTTTGGAGCAGCGGCATCGCTGAATCTGGAATATACCCTTCCGGATGTGTCACAGTCACTGATCATCACCCGGATGGCCGGAAGGACGGCGGTACCGGAAAAGGAGAGTATTGAGAGTTTTGCCGCACACCATGCTTCCATGGCAATTTATCTGAGTACCGGAATGCTGGAGGAATTATCACGGCGCCTTGTAAATGGCGGATATGAGCCGGATACACCTGCGGCACTGGTGTACAAGGCAACCTGGCCGGACGAGGAAGCATATATCTGTACTGTGCAGGAGCTGGCGGCGGTGGCAAAGAAACATAATATTACAAAAACCGCTCTGGTGCTGGTCGGAGATGTAATATCAAATCAGCATTATACGCGCTCCAGACTCTACGCGCCGGATTTTACAACCGAATTCCGCAAGGCGAAACCCCAAAACACTGTAGAAAATGAGGGAGTAATGTGTAACATCCATGCGGGAAAGGAGTTACCGGAATGATCCTGTATATGACCTGGTTTTCGGAACGTGGAAGAGAGCTTGCGGCACGAATCGCGGAACTTTCACTTTCTGTTTCGTATGGATTTTGGCAGAGCCGTTACGGTGGTCATCCTGCAGTTTCAAAGATACAGATAAGAGAAAGAGGAAACCGGTCACTTCCGGATTTTCTGGAGGAGGCTTTTGCACAACAGTTTCCCGTGATTTTCATTGGAGCTCTCGGGATTGCCGTACGGGCCATCGCACCTTTGATCCGCCACAAAACCGTGGACAGTCCGGTACTGGTGCTGGATGAGGCCGGACAGTTTGTGATTCCGGTGCTGTCTGGACATCTGGGTGGTGCCAATGAACTGGCGCAGCAGATCGCAGAATCATTGCATTCCGCTGCGGTTGTGACGACGGCAACAGACGTGAATGGGCTTTTTGCCGTTGATGTGTTTGCAAGAAAAAATGGCCTGCGGGTGTGTAACCCCGAAGCGATCCGGCATGTGTCCGGAAAACTGTTACAGGGAGAAACCATTGTGATGGCGGTAGATCCGGCATGTATGTCCCCGGAGGAGGTGACAAAATTACAGCCGCCAAAGGAAGTAAAGTTGATTTCGTGGAACGAAGCACAGGCGGAACATGCTGTGGATGTGTGGATTACAAAAAAAGAGCCACGGGAATACCGTAAAACGCTTATTTTAGCTCCGAAAACAACGGTGCTTGGCATGGGATGCAGAAAAAATAAAAGTTATAACGAGATAAAACAAATGATAAAAACATTGGTGGATAGCAGAAAAATAGACCTGAATGATATCTATGCCCTGGCATCGGTTGATGTGAAGGAAAAAGAATCCGGTCTGTGGGAGCTGGCACAGCATTTGCGGGTACCGTTTGTCGTTTTTTCTGCCGGAGAACTGAAAAAAGTGCCGGGTGATTTCACTGCATCCGCGTTTGTGGCTCAGACAGTGGGAGTGGATAATGTGTGTGAGCGTGCTGCGGTCGCTGCAGCAGACGGAGGTAGTTTGCTGATACATAAGCAGGCTATGGATGGCGTGACAATTGCCGTGGCAAAACGGGAGAAAATCGTATTGCAGTTTGTGTGAAACGAAAGGAAGGAGAAAGAAATGAAACACCGGATTTATGTGGTCGGTATGGGACCGGGACAGGAAAATATGATGACGCAGGAAGCCATGCAGGTGTTAGAAGCCAGTGATGTGATCATCGGTTATACCGTATATCTGAAATTGCTTGGGGAACGGTTCGGGTGCAAAGAATTATTGTCTACACCGATGCGGCAGGAGCGGGAACGCTGCCAGATGTGTTTCGAGAAGGCAAGAGAAGGCAAAAAAGTGGCATTGATCTGCAGCGGGGATGCCGGAATTTACGGGATGGCATCCCTGATGCTGGAAATCGGAAAATTATATGATGATTGTATCATTGAAGTAATTCCCGGAATAACAGCAGCAAGCAGCGGTGCGGCAGTGCTTGGGGCTCCTCTCAACCATGATTTTTGCGTGATCAGCCTGAGTGATCTTCTCACCCCGTGGGAGAGGATTAAAAAACGGCTGATTGCAGCGGCAGAGGGAGATTTTGCAATGGCAATTTATAATCCGTCGAGCCATAAACGGGCAGACTATCTGGAGCGTGCTTGCAGAATTCTGATGGAACACGGGGTGGAACCGGAGCGTGCCTGTGGGTATGTGGAAAATATCGGACGCGATGATACGAAAGCCGTAACACTTCCCATGGCGGAACTGGTGCATACACCGGTGAACATGTTTACCACGGTATTTATCGGGAATTCCCAGACAAAAATTATTGATGGAAAGCTTGTGACACCGAGAGGATACCATATATAGCAGCAGAAAACGGGGAAGAGGAATAAGATGGCAGAGAAAGTGTTAATTTATGCGGGAACAACGGAAGGTCGTCTTCTCGCACAGGAACTTTCACGGGCACATATTGCCTGTGATGTGCATGTAGCAACCGAATACGGTCAGATGGTCATGCCGGAACTTGCCGGTGTGAAGGTCTGTGTAGGAAGACTGGACGTAGAGGAAATGCGCGCCCTGCTGAAAAAAAACGGACAGAACAACTATGCGGCGGTCGTGGATGCTACGCATCCGTTTGCCACAGAAGTGTCTGCCAACATCCGGGAGAGTACAAAAGGAAGTGGAATTCCATATCTGCGGCTCCAGCGGCGAATGGACGATGGAATCTGTAGCATACCGGAAAACGAAGGCATGAAAGAGCGCGCTGGAACCGTGCATGTGTTTGCCGATTATGAAAGCTGTGTCCAGACACTTACGGACACATCCGGAAACATTCTTCTGACAACCGGAAGCAAAGAGCTGGCGGTATTTGCACCCCTGAAGGAGCGTTTGTTTGTGCGTGTGCTTCCCGGATTGGAGAGTATCGGTCTCTGTGAAAAGGCGGGTGTCCGCGGAAAGCAGATTCTTGCGATGCAGGGCCCGTTTTCGGAGGAAATGAATCTGGCAATGATCCATCAGTTTTCGATCCGCTATCTGGTTACAAAAGCCAGCGGTGCGCACAGCGGATTTCAGGAAAAACTTGCGGCAGCACAGAAGGCAGGGATTACGGCATGCGTGATCGGGAAACAGGAACAGGAGCAGGGAATGTCTTATGCACAGGTAACCGAAACACTTTCCCGTCTGCTTGGACATACGATTTCTGGTCGTCCGGAGGTGGAAATTTCCCTGATTGGCATCGGTATGAGTGCAGCGACACTGACACAGGAAGCAAAAAGAGCGCTGGAAGAGTCTGATGTGGTTTTTGGGGCAGAACGGATGCTCGAAGTGGTGGAAAACGGTAAGGAAACCTATCCTTTTTATCTCGCAAAAGATATTTTACCGGTTTTAAGACAAAAGGAATCCCAAATGGATGGACAGAAGCTGAAAGTTTCCATATTATTTTCCGGAGATACTGGATTTTACAGCGGAACAGAAAAAATAAAAACAGAATTAAATAAAAATAATTACAAAAAAATTCGTATTATTCCGGGAATTTCATCCGTTTCCTACCTCTCTGCGGCAACGGGAATTGCCTGGCAGGATGCAAAAATTATAAGTATCCACGGGAAAAAAGATACCGCGGAGACCAGAGCACTCGTTCTCGATGCAATCCGGCATTTTCCCAAGACGTTTCTGCTGGTTTCCGGGGTGGAGGATGTCCGACGGATCGGATGCTGGATAGAAGAAGAAAAATTGACGCAAACCCGCATGATTGCTGGGTTTCAGCTTTCTTATGATGCGGAAAAAATCCGCGAATTATCGTGCAAAGAGGCAGAAAATACAAAAGAAGAGGGACTGTATACCCTGTTATTATGCAATGAAAATGTGCAAAAAAGACGTCTTGTTCCAGGGATGTCTGATGAATCATTTTTGCGTGTCGTGGAAGGGGAAAAAACGGTTCCAATGACCAAGGAAGAAGTGCGTGCACTTTCATTATGCAAACTTGGCCTGACAGAAGATGCTGTGGTATACGATGTGGGGAGTGGTACCGGATCGATTGCAGTGGAGTGCGCAAAATGCAGTCCGGGGATTCGTGTGTACGCCATTGAGCAAAAAGCCACAGCACAGCAGCTTCTGCGCCGGAATCTGGAAAAATTTCATCTGGCAAATGTGATTCCGGTGGATGGGAAAGCACCGGATATATTGGAATCCCTGGAACCTCCGACACATGTATTTATTGGGGGAAGCAGTGGATGCCTTGCGGATATTCTGCATGTCATCTGGGAGAAGAATCCACGGACACGTGTGGTTGTCAATGCCATAAGTCTTGAAACCGTGGCTCAGATTACAGAACTTGCTGCAGGGAAAATGCAGACAGAAATCATACAGGTGCAGGTCAGCAGGGCAAAAACCGTGGGAACCTATCATCTGATGCAGGCTGAGAACCCCGTATATATCTGTGTGCTGACGATGGCATAATGAGGAGAGAACTATGTTACACAGTGGAATGGTACTGGCAGCGCCGCAAAGCGGCAGTGGAAAAACGACAATCACCTGTGCGTTGCTGGCAGCAATGAAAAACAGAAAACTTGCAGTTCGTGCGTTCAAAAGCGGACCGGACTATATTGATCCCATGTTTCACCGTCAGGTGATTGGTGTACCGTCGCGCAATCTGGATACGTTTTTTTCAGGGGCAGATCAGATCCGGGAACTGTATGGATATGACCGGGAGAGCTTCTCTTATTCGGTGATCGAGGGAGCCATGGGATTATACGATGGCCTAGGAGGCACACAAAAAGAGGGCTCCGCCTATCATCTGGCACAGACCCTGGATCTGCCGGTTGTGCTTGTGCTGGATGCCCGTGGGATGGGGCGCACGATGGTTGCACTTCTGGCAGGGATATTACAGTATGACAGGGATCACCGGATCATTGGTGTGATATTAAACCGGACATCGGAGGGATTCTGCAGGACAATGACACCAGTGATTGAGGAAGAACTGGGGCTTCCGGTGCTGGGATGCTTTCCGGTACAGAAAAGTCTGCATCTGGAGAGCCGGCATCTGGGTTTGAAAATGCCACAGGAAATGGAAGGTCTGCGCAAGCAGGTCAATCAGGCTGCGGAAAAACTGGAAGAGACCGCAGATCTGGATCGGATGCTGCAGCTGTTGCAAAGCTGGGCACTTTTACATGCGTTTCGGGACGGAAAAACGAAACTGCCTAAATTACAGGAACCGGGAAAAGATAAAGGGGTTTTACAGAAAAAGAAAAAACAGCAGGAGGAATGTCCGGTTATTGCAGTTGCAAAAGATGAGGCATTTTGTTTTTATTATGAGGATAACCTGCGTCTTCTGGAAGCGTATGGTGGAAAACTCGTCTGGTTTTCACCGCTTGCACAGGAAAAAATTCCAGAGGAAGCGGATGCGCTTCTTCTGGGAGGAGGCTATCCGGAGTTGTGTGCCCGGCAGCTTTCAGAAAATGTCTCCATGCGCAATTCCATCCGGGAGGCAATTGAAAATGGTATGCCGTCCGTGGCAGAGTGCGGTGGATTTATGTATCTGCATGAATCTATGACGGATGAAGAAGGAGAAAACTGGCCGATGGCAGGGGTCATAACGGGCAACTGTCATAACCGGGGAAAACTTGTACGTTTTGGCTATGTGAATGTGACGGAACAGACGTCCCATTTCCTGGCGGGAAAACCTGTCCGTGCACATGAATTTCATTACTATGACAGTGATAACAATGGAGAAAGCTGCGTGGCCGTGAAACCGGTAAGCGGAACATTCTGGACATGTATCCACGAGGACGACAGAAACTGGTGGGGTTATCCACATTTGTATTATCCATCCAATCCGGCATTTGTGGAACACTTTGTACAGGCAGCACGCTTATATCACAGAGAGAGGAATGCAAAATAACATGAAAAAAGCAATTTTAATTGTGAGTTTTGGAACAACCTATCCGGATACCCGGCAGAAAAATATTGTAGCCATCACGCGGCAGGTCCGGGCATTGTATCCGGATGCCGTGGTAGAGGAAGCTGTCTCGAGTACGATTGTGCGTAACGCAATGAAAAAGCGCGAGCATATAGAAGCAAAGAGTCCGACGGAAGCTCTCGAAAGCATGAAAAAACAGGGAGTGACGCATGTAGCTGTATTTCCTACCCATGTGATTGACGGAATTGAAAATCACAGACTCAAGGAAGCGGCGAAAAAATATGCCGGTGCTTTCGAACAGATTGCAGTTGCCGATGCGCTTTTGGCAAAACCGCAGGATTATGAGGATGTGGCAAAAGCACTGTGGGAGTCGCTGAAGGAAGAGGTGGGAGATTTTCCATTGATTTTGATGGGGCATGGAACCGAACATGCGGCAGATGCCAGTTATGCGATGATGGAACAGTCGCTGCGTGCTTATGCAAAGCATGAAATTTATATTGCAACGGTGGAAGGCAGTATTACCATTGAAGATGTGATTGCACGGATGAAGTCCGGGCTGCAGAGCAGACAGAACGGGAAAGTGCTTCTTACACCGTTTATGCTGGTGGCGGGAGACCATGCAAATAATGATATGGCAGGCGGCATGCAGGACGGGGAGCAGCCGGATGCGGATTCCTTTGCCGGAAAATTACAGGCGGCGGGATACCGGCCGGAATGTGTGATTCGTGGAATTGGGGAGTATCCGGCTGTCCGGGAAGTGTATCTGGCACATTTGCGGCAAATAACGAAAAAATTATTTTGTGATTTAACAACAGAAAATCGTCCGGGTATCCTTTATGGAATCGGTGTAGGACCGGGAGATCCGAAACTTATGACCTTACAGGCACTGGAAACGATTCGTAGCTGTGATCTTATTGTGCTTCCGGCGGTGTCAAAAGAGGAATGTTATGCGTATCGGATCGTGGAGCAGGTTTGTCCGGAAATTGCAGATATGCCGCTTCTTTGCATGCCATTTCCGATGATCAAAGATGCGCAGAAACTGGAACTGGCACACAAACGGATTTATGATGCCATGGAAGATTATCTCCGACAGGGACTGCGGGTAGGAATGCTCACAATTGGAGATCCGGGGATATATTCTACCTATATGTATATGCACAGATGTGCAGCAGATGCCGGCTGGGAGGCACGGATCGTAAGTGGTGTGCCGTCGTTTTGTGCGGTAGCGGCAAGACTGGGGATTTCTCTGGGAGAAAAAGATGAGGAAATCCATATTATTCCGGCGGCGTATGACGTGCGTGAGTCACTCGGTTTTCATGGTACACGCATTTATATGAAATCCGGGAAAAAACTCGAAGAGTTATTACGGGTGCTCCGGGAATCGATGCAGGATAAAGAGAGCAGAGCGCACCAGGACATTTATGGAATATCCAATTGCGGCATGGAGAATGAACAGGTGTATTGTGGCCTGGATGAACTGGAACAGGCAAAAGGATATCTGACCACTGTGATTGTGAAGGAACATGTGGTACAATAGAAAGCGTTCGATTTTAGAAAAATCTTTTAATATCTGGAAAAAGGAGTGTCATATGTGGAAGATCAAGCACATTTTTGACGGAGAGTATGGGTGTGAGGAACTGGCAGAAGGGCAGCGGCCGAAGGTGTCAGTGACTCTGATTAATGAAAAAGAAGAAGAAACCTGTTTTTCTGTGGAGGACGGCTGGCTGACTGAGCACGGATTAAATGAGGGAGATCTCTGGCCAAAAGAAGATGAGTTCCTATAAAAACAGTGAAATAAAAAGAGCAGGTGATACGAACCGTATCACCTGCTTTTGCTTGGCATTTTATAAGGAGATGTCAATATGCATATTCTGCGTGCTGATCAAGGACATAATGTTCTCCTGTACAGCGGAATTCATCTTACGGGAAAGCTTGACGAGCTTCTGCGGATATTCCTGATCCGAAGAGAGCAGCTTTCGTGCCTTGGAATTATTGGCGGTTTTCAGAAGGTCCTTGTTGAGGTCTAAAGTTCCGTCACTGTTTATCGTGATGCCAAGATCCTCCAGTTCATCTGCATGTTTTTTACTCAGCGTGTTGAGCTGCTTGACATAACGTTTGGTTTCGTAGTCGGAACTGGATTTTCCGGAAGTGATCGTATAATTGTAAGTATCCACAAAGGCTTCAATGGCGGCCTGTGATGTCTCATTGAGATCATCGTCTTTCTCATCGGTGTCAGAACCAAAATCACTTTTGGAAAGTCGCTTGGCAGCCCTGTTTAAAGCACGGCTGTCTTCGTAGGAAAGCTCCACATTACTGTAACCGGACCGGCCGGAGGTTTTGGCTGCTTTCTGATTGTTGGTATAGAAATTTCTTAAAAAATAATTCGTGGATAATGATATTCCGGAAGAAACTTTTATGGACATAATAAACATCCTTTCTTTACTAAAAGGTTATAATTTCTATATTTCTACAATTTACATCGGCACTTGTTCTTTACTTCTTAACCCAAACAGGGTAAAATATTTTATTATAGATGTGATACAGAGCAGTAAAATTTTAGGAGGCAATTACAGTTATGGAACAAAAATCGTTTGGAAAGCTTGCCGATGGAGAAGGGGCAACGCTTTATACTATTTCTAACACAAAGGGGATGTGTGCACAGATTACAGATTTCGGAGCGGCGATCGTATCGCTTGTGGTAAAAGATAAGAATGGAAAAGACACCGATGTGGTTCTTGGCTATGAAGATGCACAGACATATCAGCAGCAGACAGCAAGTTTTGGAGCAATCGTCGGAAGAAACTGCAATCGTATTGCAGATGCTCAGATTGTAATCAATGATGTGACATATCAGCTTGAGAGAAATGATAACGAGAATAATCTGCACAGTGGATCACAGGCTACATCAAGACGTCTGTGGGATGTGGAAGAACATACTGCAAACAAAGTTACATTTGTGATCGAAGATGCAGATGGACAGCAGGGATATCCGGGAAATGCAGTTATGAAAGTGACTTATGAGGTGACCGAAGCAGATGAACTTTCCATTACATATCATGCAACTGCGGACAAAACAACTGTTTTTAATATGACAAATCATGCATATTTTAATTTGAATGGGGCAGGCAGCGGTACTGCCATGGACCAGATTTTGCAGATTCGTGCTTCCCATTATACTCCGGTAATCGATGCGAAGTCGATTCCGACCGGAGAGATTGCGTCAGTGGAGGGAACACCGTTTGATTTCCGTGAAGCCAAACCGATGGGCAGAGATATTGCACAGGAAAATGATCAGCTTTCTTACGGCCATGGATACGATCATAACTTCGTTTTGGATAAGGAGCGGGCAGGGCTTGAAAAGATTGCCACCGCATACAGTACAAAGAGTGGCATAAAGATGGATGTGATTACGGATTGTATCGGTATGCAGCTTTACACTGCGAATTTCATTCAGGGACAGAAAGTGCAGGGCGGAGCAGTATGCAAAGATCGGGATGCTTTTTGTCTGGAAACACAGTATTTTCCAAATTCCATCAATGAGCCAAATTTTACAACACCATTGACAGAAGCCGGAAAATCATATGATACAAAAACGGTCTATGCATTTTCGATTGCATAGATATAAATACAGGATGTAAAGGGGAAGAGGATGTTAGAAAAGGCAGCCTCTTTTTCTTTTGGAATCAGAATAGGGTAGGAGGATCAAATGAAAATCGTATTTTTGGATGCAAAAACAATTGGAGATGATATTGATCTGTCTGCATTTGAAAAACTGGGAGAGGTGGTAACATATAATTTTTCCACTACAGAAGAAGCTTTGGAACGGACCGTGGATGCAGACGTGATCGTGTTAAACAAAGTGGAGATTAATGAGCATTCGATTGGAAAAGCAAAAAAACTGAAACTTGTCTGTGTGACGGCAACGGGAACAAACAATCTGGATAAGGAATATTTAAAAAGCCGTGGCATAGAATGGCGTAATGTCGCAGGATACTCCACGGAAAGCGTAGCCCAGCATACGTTTGCCATGCTGTTTTATCTTTGGGAAAAGCTTGCGTATTATGATCAGTATGTCAAATCGGAGAAATATGTGGGAGATGTTATGTTTACCCATTTTGAGAAAAGGTTTCATGAGCTGAGCGGAAAAACCTGGGGAATCATTGGTCTGGGAAATATCGGGAGACGTGTGGCGGATATTGCAAAGGCATTCGGATGCCGGGTGATCTTTTATTCCACTTCCGGTAAGAATTCTCAGCAGGGATATGAACGTGTGGAATTTGATGCGTTGTTGGAACAATCAGATATTGTTTCTGTTCATGCACCTCTTGATAAAAATACGCGGGGACTCATGAACCGGGAAGCATTTCGGGAAATGAAATCGTCTGCAGTTTTTTTGAATCTTGGACGAGGACCGATTGTTGTGGAACAGGATCTGGCGGATGCGCTTGAGGCTGGAGAAATCGCGGGTGCGGGGCTGGATGTCCTTTCCGCAGAACCAATGCGGAAGGATAATCCGCTTCGCAAAATCAAAGACAGCGAAAAGCTGATTATCACTCCTCATATTGGCTGGGCAAGCGTGGAAGCACGCACGCGTTTGATGGAAATTATCTGTCAGCAGATTGTGGATTTCCAAAATCAGATTATATTATAATCATATGTCTCTTATATAATAGGAAGAAACTCTTTTATTCATCACAAGGCAGACCACTCAGAAACGAAAGATTACCGTACGCGGATAGAAAGCGTGCGGTTTCTTTTTGCGGAAAACCAGAGTGCTGCAGATGTGCGTAATCAACCAGACGTTTATGATAAATTTTCTCAGCCTGTTCATAGAGCTCCGGAAAAGAGGCATTGGAAGACTCCTTTGTCCATGGATGAATCCAGGTGTGATGTTTGAGGTTCATCGGGTCCTGTATAAAACGATAATAATCGCTGGCAACCATCGGAGATAAAAAAGCACGTCCAAGGAAAATCTTTTCGATCAGACGGGATAATACTTTCTTCTGGCCACTTGGATCATTCAGCAGGTGTGTTCCGAGTTTCATCCAGAACGGTGCGCCGCTCAGGGAAAACTCACTTACGGAAATTTCCGGATAGGTGTTCCGGTAAGCATAGCACAGCATCCGTACAATTACTTTTCGTTGAAGTGTCGTCAGACGGATGGTTGCATTCTGATGAAACTGGGAAGGATACAGATGCTTTTTCTCATATAAAAGTTCGGAATCGAGTTCCGTTTCGAAATAAGCATGCTGACCAAAATATTCCGTATTGGAAGGTGGGGTCTGGGCATTATAGCTTGTAAATGCATATACATAGGGATGAATCGTACAATCCAGTGTGTAATGGCCCATAAATCCACAGATGTAAGCGTCTGCAATAGAGAGGGAATGTTTTTTCCCTGCAAAAAGTTTGCGGCTTTGCAGCAGATTGCCAAAGAACTGGCCAGTATCCTTGCGATGTGCCAGATCTCCAATATTTTTTCGATGCATCAGGTAAGAGGGAAGATAGTAAAAAAACAGATCAGGTCCCTGCAGACCAAGTGCATATGCGCTGTGATCGCGTCGGATCATATTGTGCATGGATGTGGAGGTCAGACGTCTGCATGCGTCTACGCCAAACAGATAGTGGGTGGTAAAACCCGGCATACAATCACTCCAATCTTCAGTAAATAATCAATTTTTTAAAGAAACAACAGCATTATAGTATATTTTATTGCTTCGGTCAATTTGCGGCAGAAGTAAATATTTTAGGTTGACTTTACATAAGATAGTGGTATAATGTCACGTAGTATTCAAAACTACGTTTTGAATCTGCAACAAAAATTATATCCAAAAATCGTTGGAAAAATGCACAAATCATGTTTTTTTAGACATTTTCAGAAGATTGTATATTGCAAACATACATGGTTTTGTGATTGAATATGTTCATTCGGTGGAAAAACAACTATACTTCCAATGGATGAAATATCTTATGATTTATTTACACAGGAAAGAAAACGGAGGAGTAAGAAAATGGCAAGTTTAAAAGATGCGGCAGAAAGACAGGCGTTTTCGCTCGCTATCGATGCTACGTTAAAGAGTCTGAATAAGGACAGAGAGAAAGGTTTGCTCAATATTGTAAACCTCGCACAGAAGTTTATGGGAAGCAATTTCCGTTCTGAGGCATACGAAGGCGCAAAGAAAATGATTCAGAATCCGGACAGCAAGTGGATGCGTTATGTGAATCGTCTTTTGGATGAGACAGATCCGCATGTTGCCAAGATGACAGCACTGAATCTTGGATATCAGGCAGCGTTTGCAGGAACCAAGAAGATTCGTAAAATGAGAGAAATTGAGAACTGCAATATTCCGTGGCTCATTCTTATGGATCCGACCAGTGCATGCAACCTCCATTGTACAGGATGCTGGGCAGCAGAGTATGGTCATAAATTAAATCTGACATTTGATGAGTTAGACAACATTGTTACACAGGGTAAGGAACTGGGCGTATATTTTTATATGATGACCGGTGGAGAACCACTGGTGCGCAAGGCTGATATCATCCGTCTGTGTGAGAAACACAATGACTGCGCATTCCATTGCTACACAAACGGAACACTTGTAGATGAGAAGCTTTGCGAGGATATGAAGCGTGTAGGAAATCTTTCCCTTTCCATTTCCCTTGAGGGATTTGAAGATGCCAACGATTTCCGACGTGGAGAAGGTGTATACAATAAAGTCCTTCACGCAATGGATCTGTTACATGAGAACGGACTGATCTTTGGAAACAGTGTATGTTATACAAGCAAGAATATGGATGCGGTTACCAGTGATGAGTTCTTTGATCTTCTGATCGAGCATGGAAGCCGTTTCGCATGGTATTTTCATCTGATGCCGGTAGGAATGAAGGCTTCACCGGAACTGATGCCGACCAAGGAGCAGAGAGAATATATTTACCACAGACTGCGTGAAGTTCGTGGATTTGAAGGTGGAAAAGAAATCTTCGTTATGGATTTCCAGAACGACGGTGAATACGTTGGAGGATGTATCGCCGGAGGACGTAACTACTGTCATATTAACCCGAAGGGTGATGTAGAGCCATGTGTATTTATTCACTACTCTGGAGCAAACATCCGCGAGAAATCCCTGCTTGAGTGTCTGAAGCAGCCGTTGTTTATGGCTTACCGTGATAACCAGCCATTCAACGAAAACATGCTTCGTCCATGTCCGATGCTTGAGAATCCGGAGATTTTACAGAAGATGGTTCATGAGACTGGAGCTCATTCTACAGATGTAGAACAGGAGGAGCCGGTTGAGCACCTGTGTGGAAAGTGCGTAGATTACGCAAAGGATTGGCAAGAAACAGCAGATAAACTCTGGGCTGCACATCCATATAAGCAGAAGGGATACACAAACTTTAAAAAGAAATAATTCGATTACTGTTCGCAGGGTAACCTGTGAACAGTAACATAATTCACACAAAATTAAGATTTCAGACAGGATTCCCGGTTTACATGCCGGGAATTTTGTTGTATTGTAATGGCATGAAACCAAAATTTAAAATCAAACTTCAATACGATAAAAAAAATAACATCTGGGCGGCGATTGCAATTATATTGGCAGTCGTAATGTATGTGACCATTGATTTTTCCATTGTTGCATTGATCGCATATGGATTTTTGTACTATCTGGTAAAAAGTCTGCATCTGGAACTGGATGACCGGTGTCCGTGGCTCTGGACACTGATTCTGTTTATCGGAGGTTCCTGTCTCACCACTTTTTCGATACAGTATATGCTGCTTGATCCTGAAAACTTTACGAGGACAACGTACGAGAAGCTCTTTTTAAATGTGCTTTGCTGTCTGATTGTCTATTTTGTTGTGCAGATTTTTACGAACAACAGTGGGCTAACCTGCATCATTGCCCATGTGTCGCTGCTTTCGTTTGGATTTGTAGACTATTTTGTATATCTGTTCCGCGGAAATGAATTTACGTTTTCCGATATCAGATCCATTGGAACCGGTCTGAGTGTGGCGGGAAATTATAAATTGCAATTGAACGATCGTGGAGTATATGTGATCTTTCTGGCAGCATTGTTTATTGCTTTTGTCCGCAAATGGCATGTCCGGTTTACCGGAAAAATTCAGATGCGGGTAATTTCTGTGATGGCGATTGCCTTAAGTTGTGTGATCATTGCAGCAAATGCTTATGATGTAAACACAGAGACGTGGGAACAGAAGGGAACTTATCGCAATGGATATCTGTTGAATTACGTACTGGGGGTTCGTGACAGTTTTATTTCTGCTCCGGAAGGATATTCCAAAGATAAGATCAAAGAACTGGAGAAAACCTATCAATCCGATAAAAAGGATTACAGCACAACAAATGAAAAAGCAAAAAATCCGACGATCATTGCCATTATGAATGAATCGTTTTCCGATCTGAGTGTGTTGGGGGATCTGCAGACCAACATGCCGCTCACACCGTTTATCGATTCTTTGAAAGAGAATACAACGAAGGGATATGCACTTTCGTCGGTATTTGGCGCGAAGACTCCTAATTCGGAGTGGGAATTTATGTCCGGAAATTCCATGGCATTTCTTCCGATGGGATCCGTTGTTTATCAGCAGTATATCAGTGATACTCCGACAACGATTGTGTCAAATCTGAAAGATGACGGGTATACGTGCATTGCCATGCATCCATATTATGAAACCGGATGGAGCCGGAATCTGGTGTATCCGCATATCGGGTTTGACGAAATGCACTTTATTGATTATTTTGACCAGACAAAGATCCTGCGGGAATATATTACCGACCAGGAACTGTATGATAAGATTATCAAGCGTTATGAAAACCGTAAAAATAATGAAAAACTGTTCTTTATGGGAATTACCATGCAGAACCACGGTGGTTATACGGAAACCTATGACAATTTTCCGGAGAATTATTATAAAGTTGGACGTTCTTATACGGATGCCAACCAGTATCTGTCCCTGGTACACGAGAGTGATGAGGCAGTAAAAAACCTGATCAGTTATTTTTCAAAGGTAGATGATCCGGTAGAAATCATTTTCTTTGGAGATCATCAGCCAAGCTTAAACAGTAATTTTTATCCGATTCTGAATGGAAAAGGACTCACAGGGCTGACGGAAGATGAGCTGGAAAAACTGTACACAGTTCCGTTTTTTATCTGGACCAATTATGATACACCGGAAGAAACGGTAGACATTACCAGTCTTGATTATCTGTCTACCATGGCACTGGAACGGGCTGGAATTGAGCTTCCGGCATACAATAAGTTTCTGGCAGATATGCAGGAGGTTGTTCCAGCCATCAATTCCAGAGGTTATTATTCCAAAAGTAAAGGTTGCTATCTGCATATCGATGAGGCCGAGGGAGAAGAAAAAGAATGGATTGAAAAGTATCATATGCTGCAATATAATTCGATGTTTGACAAAAAGAACCGCAGCAGCTTTTTCTTCCCATATAATCTAAAAAGCAAGTAGAACAATCAGGCAAGGGGAATCAAGATGAAACTGAGTGAGTTATTAGCGTATGACAATATTGTAATACAGTGCCATGACAATCCGGATGCAGATACCATTGCATGTGGATTTGGGGTCTATCTGTATTTGAAATCCAAAGGAAAAGAACCACGTCTGATTTACGGAGGGCAGAATGTGATCCGGAAAACGAATCTGGTGATGCTGATCCGAGATCTGAAAATACCAATCGAGCATGTGGATTATCTGCACAAACCAGAGTTATTGGTGATGGTGGACTGCCAGTACCATTCCGGAAATTCTGCAGTGTTTGAAGCAGAACATATTGCTGTAATTGACCATCACCGGATCTGCACGGAATTACCAGAGCTTTCCGAGGTGCGTTCTAATCTGGGCGCGTGCTCGACACTGGTCTGGAATATGCTCAAAATAGAAGGATTTGATGTACGAGGTAATCGTGAGTTGTCAACAGCACTGTATTATGGATTATATACGGATACCGGAAGTTTGACGGAAATTGTACATCCGCTAGACCGGGATCTGCGTGACGAGGCAAACTTTGACCCGGCAATCATGAGGAAACTCCGCAATGCCAATCTTTCGCTGGAAGAACTGGAAGTTGCTGGAGCAGCACTTCTTCATACGGATTATGTAGAAGAATTTCGTGCCGCGATTGTAAAAGTGGGGCAGTGTGATCCGAATATTCTCGGACTGATTTCCGATCTGGTACTGGAAGTGGATGCGATTGATATCTGTGTGGCATTTAATCTGCAACCAGAAGGTGTGAAGTTTTCAGTGAGAAGCTGTGTGAAAGAAGTCAAGGCGAGTGAACTTGCGGCAGAGTTGTGCAAAGGAATTGGTTCCGGTGGAGGACATCTGGAAAAAGCGGGTGGCCTGATTCCGATGGAATTGATGACACAGGAATATTTAAAGTTTTGCAAAGAACATCATTTTGCACCACGCATGGAGTATGATGCACAGGGAAGACATGAACAGCCGGCAGCTTCGGGTATTAAATCTGTTATCGAGCAGCGTATGCGGGACTATATGGGAAATACCGATATTGTGTATGCACAGGATTGCAGAATAGAGGCAGAGGATGCAAAGACGTACTGCAGACGCTCCGTTCCGTGGGGATATGTCCGGGCAACGGATCTCTTTGCGGAGGGAACGCAGGTGACTGTGCGGACTCTGCAGGGAGATATGAAAGCTACAGTGGAAGCAGGAATTGTTTTTATCATTGGACCGAAAGGGGAATGTTTCTTTCGTAATAAAGAGGCTTTTATGGAAGAATTCCGGATTTACACGGATTGGAAGTTTGATCTGAGAAATGCAGAGTATGAACCTACCATCAAAGATGTAGAGAAAGGAATCATCGTAGAACCGATGAAATGTGCAAAGGTCTGCGTGCCAAAGGGAACTACAATTGTTCGTGCACGCAGGCTGGAGCGCAAGGTAAAACTGTTCCGGGATAAAGATGAAAACGAACAGTATACACTTGGCCGGGTTGGAGATTACATGGTTGACAGCAGTGATACGATCAACAATATCCGGATTATGCGTAAAGATCTGTTTGAAGAAATCTATCGGGATTCCGGTGAGCAGGAAGAGCAAAAAAGTGTGATCTTTGATCTGGACGGAACCTTGTTATATTCGTTGGAAGATTTAAAAAACGCTACCAACGCGGCATTGGAGTCACAGAATATGCCGACTTGTACGCTGGATCAGGTGCGCAGATATGTAGGAAACGGGGTGCGCATGCTGATGGTGCGTGCCGTGCCGGATGGGGAGAAAAACCCGAAGTTTGAAGAGACATTTGCGGAATTTAAAAAATATTACGGGGAGCATTGTCTGGATCATACAAAGCCATATCCAGATATCATGCATCTTTTGACTGAATTAAAGGCGCGCGGAGTGAAGACAGCAATTGTATCCAATAAGCTGGACTCGGCAGTAAAAGAATTGGATGAACGTTTTTTCCGGGGTTATATGACTACGGCAATCGGTGAGATGGAAGGTGTGGCAAAAAAACCGGCACCCGATATGGTACAAAAAGCCATGAAAATTTTAAAAACGGACACGAAGAAGGCCATTTATGTAGGTGATTCCGAGGTGGATATTCAGACCGCGGAAAACACGGGACTTCCATGTGTTTCGGTCATGTGGGGATTCCGCGATGCGGAGTTCCTTCGTAAAAACAGAGCACAGGTACTTATTCAAAGACCACTGGAATTGTTGTACTTAATTTAAAAGTTATGGTATCATATAACCAACATACAAGGACAGGAGAAAAAAGATGGAAGAAAGAATTTCAGGACATACAGGGTTACTTGCACTGATCGGTTCGCCGGTAGGACATTCCGGTTCCCCGGCAATGTACAATTACAGCTTTGCAAAGCTGGGGCTGGATTATGCATATGTTGCATTTGATGTAAAAGAAGATCAGGTAAAAGAAGCACTTGACGCGGTGAAACTGTTTCATATGCGTGGAATCAATGTGACGATGCCGGATAAGACCGAGGCGGCAAAGTATGTGGATGAGCTGTCTCCGGCAGCACAGATTATCGGAGCTGTAAACACAATTGTCAACGATGACGGCAGATTGACCGGATATATCACGGACGGAGAAGGCTTTGTACACAACCTCAAGGACCATGGCGTAGATATTAAAGGAAAAAAGATCACGGTCGCAGGCGGTGGCGGAGCTGCGACAGCCATTCAGGTACAATGTGCATTAGATGGAGCTAGAGAGATCACGATTTTCAATATTAAGGATGCATTTTTTGAGCGTACTCTTCAGACCGCAGAAAAGATCCGAAAAGCAGTGCCAGGAATTGTTGTCAATGTATATGACATTGCGGATACGGCAAAGATGACAGAGGAGATCACATCCAGTGACATTTTTGCAAATGCGACGATCGTTGGTATGAAACCGATGGATGACCAGAGTGTGGTAAAAGATTTATCTGCATTTCGCCCGGGATTGGTTGTATGTGATGCGGTTTATAATCCGGCAGAGACAAAACTGTTGCGGGAAGCAAAAGAAGCAGGATGTACCTGCATTGGAGGTAAGGGAATGCTTCTGTGGCAGGGAGTTGCTGCATTCCGGTTATATACAGGTATGGATATGCCGGTAGAAGAAGTGAAGGAGAAATTTTTTCATGAATAAAGAAAAGAAAAATATTTTCCTGATCGGTTTTATGGGAGCCGGTAAAAGCACGATTGCACGTGCGATAAAGCAAAAGCTGGGTTATCCGGTTGTGGAGATGGACGAGCGTATCGTAAAAGAACAGGGAATGCCGATCAGCAAAATTTTTGAAACATACGGAGAACTTTATTTCCGGGAGCTTGAGACAAAACTGATCCAGTCACTAAATCAGCAGGAGCCGACAATCGTATCCTGTGGAGGCGGTGTGGCAATGCGACAGGAAAATGTAGACTGCATGCGGGATGGGGGAAGAATCGTATTTCTTACGGCAACACCGCAGACCATATACGAACGTGTAAAAAACAGTACGGACCGTCCACTTTTAAACGGTCATATGAATGTTGCATACATTTCTGAACTGATGGAAGCACGCCGGCCAAAGTATGAGGCGGCTGCAGACATTCTCGTAGCTACGGATAGAAAAACAAAAGAAGAAATCGCAGAAGAAATTATTGGGCGACTGGAGGAATAAGCGTGAAATTTAATTGGGATAATATTGTATTTCAGATGCTGGGAAAACTTGTGGACTGCGTGTGGGTCAGCATTTTATGGGTGATCTGCTGCATTCCGGTTTTTACGATCGGGGCATCGACCACCGCGTTGTATTACACGGTACATAAATCCATCCGCGGTGACCGCGGATATACCACAAGAACCTTTTTCGGAGCGTTCAGGGACAACTTTAAGGCTGCAACACTGCCATATCTTATATGGCTAGCCGTTATGATTGTTCTGGGCTGTGATGCCTATATCACCTATCAGGTATTAAAAACCGGCAGTATGAAGGGCGCATTTTTCTATTTCTTTCTGGTTATGATTGCTGTTGCGATTATGTGGAGCGCATTTTTATTTCCATATATTGCAAGATTTGAAAATACCGTAAAACAGACGTTGAAAAATGCATTCCTGCTGATGGTAAGACATCTGCCATGGTCACTGTTGCTGCTGGTGATTTTGATTGCATCGGCTCTGTCGATTTATATTATACCGGTACTGCTTGTGGTAATTCCGGCAGTTGCATCGATTGTATTTGATTTTATTTTAGAGCGCCTGTTCCGCCGCTATATGAGTCCGGAGGATTTAGAGCGTGAAGAGGAAAATGATATGTATGCATCATAATACATAAATAAAAACAAAAAGAGAGGGAGAAACAAATGAGTGTAACAATTTCTGAAGCAGTAAAGTATATCGGAGTAGATGATAAGACGATTGACCTGTTCGAGAGCCAGTATGTGGTTCCGCATGGCGTATCTTATAATTCTTATCTGATTTTTGATGAAAAGGTAGCTTTGATGGATACGGTAGATGCCAGGGGCATGGAGCAGTGGGAGAAGAATCTGCTGGCCGCATTAGACGGACGGAAAGTGGATTATCTGATAGTTTCCCATCTGGAGCCGGATCATGCCGGAAGTATCGGACGTTTGGTAGAGCTTTTCCCGGAAGTGACCCTGGTGGGAAATGCCAAGACATTTCAGATGCTTCCACAGTTTTTTGACGAGCTTCCGGTAGATGAGAACCATAAAATTACAGTGGCAGAAGGAGAGTCTTTGTCCCTTGGTACCCATACGCTGAATTTTTATATGGCACCGATGGTACACTGGCCGGAAGTTATGGTAACATACGAGAGCAGTGAAAAGATTTTATTCTCGGCAGACGGATTCGGAAAATTCGGTGCACTGGATTATGAAGATCCGGAAGGATGGGCCTGTGAAGCGAGAAGATATTACTTTAATATTGTAGGAAAATACGGCGCACCGGTACAGGCACTGTTAAAGAAAGCGGCAGGACTGGATATCCGGACGATCTGCCCGCTGCATGGTCCGGTATTAAAAGAAAACCTTGGCTATTACATTGGGTTATATGATACCTGGAGCAGTTATAAGCCGGAGGATAAGGGTGTTCTTGTAGCATATGCATCGATCCATGGAAATACTGCAAAAGCAGCACAGAAATTTGCTGAGATGCTGCGTGCCAAAGGAGTAGAGAAAGTTTCTGTCATGGATCTTTCCCGTGATGATATGGCAGAAGTTGTGGAAGATGCGTTCCGTTATGACCGTATGGTTCTTGCAGCAGCAAGTTACGATGGCGGGGTATTCCCATGTATGCAGGACTTCCTGAATCATTTACAGTCCAAGGCATTCCAGAACCGTACCGTAGGTATTATTGAGAACGGTACCTGGGGACCGACGGCCGGAAGAACGATGAAGGGAATTCTGGAAACCATGAAAAATATTACCATTGTGGAGCCGATGGTAACGATCCGTTCCGCCATGAAAGAGTCCGACCTACCAGCGATGGAAGCTCTGGCAGATGTGATTGCAAATGCATAAGCACTTCGGAAAACGGACCAAAAAGAAACATCATATCGTGCTGATCTGTTCCGCTGTGGTCATTGCGGCATTTGTGCTTCGGATGCCTGTGGAGATGAATGTAGCAGATGCCTGTGGAATGCAGCAGAAGGTCAATGTGCTTAGCAGCAGTATGCATAACCGGCAGGCGGAGGATTACCTGAATGATGCAGGAGAGTTTTGCATTTCCCAGACAGTGCTCAGGGAAGGGAAACCGTCCGTTGTTCCGCAAGTCAGGCGAATCGGGCTTCGTTTCCTTCCGGTGAGCCATATGACACAGCAGTGGCTGCTGGTACAGAGAATTCTGACCTCGAAGCCCAAATTTCTTGTTCCACCGGCGCGTCGGCTGATCGTCGGGCGGTATATCCGCGCAAATCCCGTCTGTGCGTGATAGGATGAAACTCAGGGGATACAAAAATTTGGATAGAGACAGGAGAACAAGCATTATGAGAAAAACAAAAATTATTTGTACCATCGGACCTGCAAGTGAGAGTGAATCTGTACTGACACAGATGTGCAAAGCTGGCATGAATGTAGCCAGATTAAACTTTTCCCATGGAAGCCATGAGGAACATCAGAAGAAGATTGATACGATCAAAAAAGTGCGTAAGGCGTTAGGTCTTCCAATTGCGATCATGCTGGATACCAAAGGACCGGAGTACCGGATCAAAACCTTCGAAAACGGAAAGATCACGTTAAAGGATGGAGATACATTTACACTGACAACGGATGATATTGTGGGAAATCAGGAGAGAGTTTCCGTAACCTACAAGAATCTGATCAACAATCTGAAGGTGGGAGATCATGTCCTGATCAACAATGGTCTGATTATTCTGGAAGTAGAAAAGCTGAAAGCACCGGATGCCATCTGTAAGGTTCTTGTCGGAGGTGAGGTGTCGGATAAAAAGAGCATGAATTTTCCGAACAAGGTCATGGATCATGCATTTTTGAGTGAGCAGGATAAGAAAGACCTGCTGTTTGGTATCAAAAACGACGTGGATTTCGTTGCGGCATCTTTCGTCTCCGTAAAGAAAGATGTCGAGGATATGCGTAAATTCCTTGACGAGAACGGCGGCGAAGATATTGATATTATTGCAAAGATTGAGAACCGTTCGGGTGTGGAGCACATTGAAGAAATCTGTGAGATTGCCAATGGTGTCATGATTGCCCGTGGAGATCTCGGAGTCGAAATCCCGGGCATGGAAGTGCCTGCGGTTCAGAAGTATCTGATCAGCAAGTGCCGTATGCTCGGAAAACGTGTCATAACCGCGACCGAGATGCTCGAGTCCATGATTCACAATCCGCGTCCGACACGTGCAGAGCTTTCCGATGTGGCAAATGCGGTATACGATGGATCATCCGCGATCATGCTGTCCGGGGAATCAGCTGCCGGTAAATATCCGGTAGATGCCGTGCGGAACATGGCAGAGATTGCTGAGTATACGGAATCCCAGATCAAATATACCAAGCGTTTCCGCACTTCTGATTTTGAGACAAGAAGCATTCAGGATGCCATTTCGCATGCAACCTGTGCGATGGCAGTTGATGTCCAGGCAAAATGTATTGTCGCAAGTACACTCAGCGGAACTACCGCACGTATGGTCAGCCGTTTCCGTTGTCCGGTAGATATCATCGGAATGACGACTTCCGAGAAAGTATGGCGGAAATTGAACTTAAGCTGGGGGGTTACTCCGGTTCTCTGCGAGGAATTCAGTTCGATGGAAGTTATGTTCTACCATGCAATGAAAAAGGCAAAAGAAGTACTTTCATTACAGACCGGAGATGCTGTTGTTCTGACCGGTGGTCTGATCAATGGCAAAGTAGGAAATACGAATGTGATTAAGGTAGAAACCGTAAAATAAAATAGAACATAAGCGAATGCTGTGTAGTTGGAAAGCGCATGTGACATCTCTGTTGCATGCGCTTTTCGTGTGTTTTTGTGAAAATTTACTACCTTTACGAGGAAAATAGTTTATGCTATAGTATATTTGTACAGAAATAATCAGACAATATTTACAGTTTACCAGGGAAAGGCAGGCCTATGGTAGAAAAAATCGATCAGAAGAAGTGCAGGGATATATCAACAGAGATTCAGGAGACTCTGGCAAAATGGGGAAAGTATTTTTTTTACTATTATCCCAAAGAACACAGGATCAGACCATCAGAGTTTGCAGCCCGTCACATGGGAATCGTGGAGAATGTTGCGGATCTGGAGCATAGTATCCTCATGGACAGAATTATGGAAAAAGAGAAACTGTTAAAATTGTTTCAGGATATTGACCATGGCGCAAAGACGGTAAGTGCAAAGATTCAGTCTTCGGGAAAAGACGTGGTATATCAGATCTCTATGGGTGGGATTCAGGGCGGTTCACAGAAACAGCCGGAATATGTATTGGGCCTGATCGAACAGATCAGGGCAGACACACGCCAGAATGAGATTATTCAGGCACTGGGAAGCAATTTTAACAGTGTATATTATGTAGATGTGGATCATGATAAGGTATATGCATATAAAGTGAACTCCGCAGTGCGCTCTGTGCTCAATGATACGCTTAAGGCAATTCCGGGATATGAAGCTATCATGGCAGAATATGTGGGGAAGGTTGTCCTTACCGAAGACCGTGAGACAATGCTGTATGAGACCTCCATTGAAAATCTCCGTAAGCAGCTGAGCCTGAAAAAAGCATATCAGTATGATTACCGGATTGTGCGGGATGGGAAAGTAAAATACTGCCGTGCAAAATTTGTAAATACATCGGATGGAGGACAGCTGCACCGGATGGTAGCAGGATTTTCCGATATCAGTTCCGAAAAACAGAGGGAACTTGAGCGCATGGCATATGTGGACAGTGTAACCGGTGGAAATAATTACGAAAGTTTTAAGAAGAAAATCCGGGATTTCCGGCAACCGGGATATCTGGTGTCCATGGACATCCACTCCTTTAAAATTATCAATTCGATCTGTGGAATTATCAAAGGGGATGAAACACTCAAAGGAATCTGGAAGTGTATTCAGGGGATACTGGAAAAAGATGATCTGGCAGGACATATCAATGCAGACCGTTTTGTGATTTACAGTAGTGGAAAGGATCAGGAAAAGACGATCCGGCAGTTACAGCAGCTGGAGACCATACTGGCAGAATTGTCGGAAAGACTGAAGGTTCCGAAGCTGATCCCTTATTTTGGAGTGACGAAGTGGAAACCGGATTCCAAAGTGGAAGAGGTATACAGCGAAGCAAATTTTGCCAAGAATCAGATCAAGGATCGCAAAGATATCAGCTATCAGTTTTACAGCCATGAAGATACGATCCGCATGCTTGAAGATAAAGCCATGGAGGATGAATTTAAACATTCTCTGGAAAATAACTGTTTTGAGGTGTGGTATCAGCCGAAATATGATCCGGAAACAGAGCGGATGGTAGGGGCAGAAGGTCTGATCCGCTGGAGAGATGAAAAGGGAAATGTTATTCCACCCGGCAAATTCATTCCGTTGTTTGAGAGAGACGGACTGATAAAAGTTCTGGATGAGTATGTTTTCCGAAAAGTATGTATGCAGCAGTTAGAATGGCAGAAACAGGGAAAGGAGATTATTCCGGTATCCATCAATCTGTCCAGGGCGAGTCTGTATTTTGACAGTGTGGTCAGCCGGTATCAGCAGATCGCTGATGAAATCGGAGTAAAAACCCATCTGGTTCCGATTGAGATTACAGAGAGCGCAGCAATTGACAATGACAATATCAAGGGGCTGGCAGATAAGTTCCATGACAATGGTTTTCCATTGCTTGTAGATGATTTTGGATCGGGGTATTCTTCTCTTGCAACACTGAACATGAAATGTTTCGATACGTTAAAAATTGACAAAAGTCTGATTGATTACATCGGAGATTTCAGTGGGGAACGATTGCTGGAACATACGATTTTACTTGCAAAGGAACTTGGATTGTGCGTTACGGCAGAAGGTGTTGAGAGAGAAGAACAGGTGGATTTCCTCAAACAGATGAAGTGTGACAGTATTCAGGGATATTACTATTCGAGACCGCTTCCAAAAGAAGAGTTTGAAAAACTTTTGCTGACAGCTTAAATGATAAGAAAACAGGGAAAACTTTTATGGAATCATAGAAGTTTTCCCTGTTTTATTTATTGACCGAGAAGGGAATCTACATAATTGCGTATTGCATAATTGTCTTCCGGCATCTGACATCCCACAATATATACACCTTCATCATCCGAGCACCGGATGACATGTCCTTCCAGATGGGACTGATCCGAAAGGGCAAAATTTTGGATATCGATAGCAACATCTGCATGTTTGTGATCCATGAAAAATGGATCCCGGATCAGAAATGCAAATCCATTGGCACTGATATTGTCAAGCTGACCGGAGAACGTTGTGTCGGAATCTTTCAGCGTGATGGTACATGGATTGGACACATCTGCCCGTGGGTATTTCCGGCGGTTTTTAATCTCCGGACGTGCGGAAAGCTGCAATGCATAGGCGTGGGAACCGGACGCCGTGTCAGCTTGTATCTGCGCCTGATCCCAACAGTAGAGAACATTGTCAACCGTGACCTGAACCTTACAGGTTTCGGATCCGTTTAACTGTGGATTGTCAGACAAAATCAGGGAAATACTATTTTCCGCAACAGATCTGACTTCTCCATGATACTCCATGCGTTCCAGATGTTTTGGAAGAATAACTTTTGCTTTCATACCGGCATGAATATCATCCAGACCCATGAAACCACCGATGCCCAGTTCACACATCAGCTCCTGAATTACATTTTCTATGTTATTGATGTTGGAAGCACTTTCCTCATATTTGCTGAGCATGCGTTTGCTTGTTTCATCGGAATCACTGATGCATGTGGTCATGGTTTCCACGATGGAAGATACCTGTTCCATATTTTCCACCAGCTGACGATTGGAAGATTCCACTTCTTTCATGGCAGAATCAATTGTCTGGATGTGTTCACCCAGAAGAGAAGAATCCTGTGTAATTTTATTTACATTTTCACCGGTCTGGGTTACTTTTTCCAGAGTGGCCTGAATAAGTTTTAAGGTTTCTTCAATGGAAGAAGTCATTTTTCCTGAAATTTCATCCAGCCGCGAGAGTGCTTCGCTGATCTGTCCGGAAGAATCTTTGGTTTCGGTACTCAGCTTGCGGATCTGTTCTGCAACGACGGAGAATCCTTTTCCGGCTTCCCCTGCGCGGGCAGCTTCAATGGAAGCATTAAGTGCCAGCAGATTGGTCTGGCTGGAAATACTGTCAATGGTTCCGGTTTCCTGTTTTACGGTTTCAAATTCTGCCTTGAAAGCGTCCAGAATATGTTCTACCTCATTGGACAGATCTGCCATCGTTCCGGCAGTCTGTACCAGACTCTCCAGATCAACGGAACTTGTCTTTGCGTGTTTGCCGGATTCCGCAGTCAGGGATACCATATCATTGATCATGGAAGCAACATTCTGTACCTGGGAATTGATATCTCCCGTCATTTCCTGTGAGGAGGCTGTCCGGGACTGCAGCTGATCGTTATTGTCGGTCAGTTTGTTCATTCCGTCTACGACGATGTCTGAACCATGTTTGTTTTCCGTGGCAAGTTCGCGGACAACGGTGATTCCGTCCATGATGGTATTGCTGGCGGTTTTAACCTGTTCAACGGTTGTAATAACCCGTTTTAAATCTGCTTTGATACTGTCTGTCAGGGCACCGTCGGATTCGATGAGGTGGCGGATAGACATGATATAGCCGATATAACAGAGCAGGAGACAGGCAACCTGCAGCTGATAATTTTTCTGGTCCGTTGCAGTATTCTGACCGAGAACGACCAGATGATAAAAGACACTGACAATGACACTGGCGATATTGGCGATTGCACATCCCACCATAAATTTCTGGTCTTTGTAAAGAACCAGAAGACTGACAACCGGAAGAATATAGGTAAAGGCAATCGGTGAATCGGTGGTGCAGATCAGGAACGTGTAAAAAATACCGTAACCGATGACAAGTGCATACCGATAGCGGTCATCGGCCTTTCCCCTGATGCGCAAAAGAAGATCACCGGCAAAAAAAGGAACCCAGCACAGTATTAAAAAAATGATGTAATTTGTGGAAGGATACCCACCCTGGGATACATCTGAGCCGTAGTTTGCACTAAGAAGAAGGGCAAATACAAGCCAGATGCGTCTGGCTTTGATATTGGCCTTGGCCTTAAATTCATTTTCATTATAATCCATAATACGTTTCTCCTATGTGAATGTTAGTTCTATTGTATGACGGGATGAACGTTTTTTCAAGTAAAATGCTTTGTTTTTGGTGCATAATTTTTCCGGGATTCCGGCATACTACCCATACAACATGAATATGGAAAGTAATCTGGAAAACAGGAGGAAATTTATCATATGAAAGCAACTGGAATTGTGCGCAGAATCGATGATCTGGGAAGAATTGTGGTTCCGAAAGAAATTCGCAGGACACTGCGCATCCGGGAGGGGGATCCCCTGGAGATTTTTACAAGCCGGGAGGGCGAAATTATGCTCAAAAAATACTCACCGGTTGGGGAACTGGGCGAGTTTGCACGAAGTTATGCACAGGCACTGGCACAGACCACAGAGGCTCTGGTCTGCATTACGGATCGGGAATATGTGATCGCAGCAGCGGGAACCGGGAAAAAGGAAGTTGAGGGGGAACAGCTGAGCGAAGAAATGGAAGAAATGATTGAAAAGCGCAGCACAGTTGTGAAAACAGGAGAAGAACAGGCCTGCTCCATTACAAAAAAAACAATGTCAACCCTTCCGAAGGGAATTGTGCTTTCAAGTATTCTGTGCAATGGAGACTGTCAGGGTGCTGTGATTCTGGCAGATAACAGCGGACAAAAGGAAACACTTGGACTGTTGAAAGCATTGTCTGCCACAGCTGCAAATTTTCTGGGGAAAAATATGGAACAGTGAAAATAATAAAATCTTAATAAAAAGATAATTTGCATATACTGTCCAAAAGAGATAAAATGTATGATGTATGTTTCCAAAATAAATATGGAGGAGAGTATATGTCAACCAAGAAGAAAAAGAAAAGAAAGAAAAAGCAGCATCGCTTTTTCTGGTTTGTCATAAAGCTGCAGATCGTGCTGATGCTTGTTGTGCTGGCAGGTTTTGGATACTACTATTTTGGCGGATATGCGGATCAGATACAGCAGATGCGCCGTGAGGCAGTGCAGGAAGTATCTGCTTCCGATGATTCTACGTTTATCCCTTCACAGACCTGCTCCGTTTTTGATAAAGACGGAAAACTGATCTCTGAACGAAGGGGAGACAAGAATGCGCAGTATGTCAAATACGAGGATATTCCAAAGGATTTTGTCGCAGCGATTATCAGTATTGAGGACAAGAAGTTTTACCAGCATAACGGTGTGGATCTGAAAGGACTTGTGCGCGCGGTCAAAGCCACAGTCATGTCGAAACTGAAAAAATCGCAGGGTGGTACGCAGGGTGGAAGTACGATTACCATGCAGCTTGCCAAGCTGATTTATATGCAGCCGAAACAGACGTGGCAGTACAAGGTGAAGCAGATGTTTCTTGCGTGGGAACTCGAAAAACGTTACAGTAAGGATAAAATTATGGAATTTTATCTGAATAACGTGTATTTTGCAAACGGCTATTACGGAATTGACGCTGCCTGTCATGGATATTTTAACTGTGAACTGAAAGATCTTGATGTATCGCAGACCGCGTATCTGTGTGCGATCCCGAACCGCCCGTCCAATTATGATCCGGTGACACACCCGGACAATACCATTACCCGGCGGAATCTGATCTTAAAGAATATGCGGGATGACGGGAAAATCTCCCAGGAAGAGTATTATGAGGCAACCAAAGAAGAGATTGCGCTGAACCGGCCGAAAAAGAGTGACACGGAGAAAATTAACAGTTCGATTGACACTTACACGTATGACTGCGCAACCCGTGCACTGATGGAACAGGAAGGTTTCCAGTTTAAATATTATTTTGATTCGGATAAGGAAAAGAAGTCTTATGGGGAAGCATATGACGAACTTTACAGTGCGTGTCAGAAGAAACTGTTTTCCGGAGGATACAAAATCTATACGACGATTGATATGGAAAAACAAAAGGAACTGCAGTCTGCCATTGATGATACCCTGAAAGGATTTAAAGACAAATCCAAAGACGGAACTTACAAGATGCAGGCGGCAGCAGTATCAATTGATAACAACAGCGGATATGTTGTGGCAATCGTGGGCGGCCGTAAGCAGGATTCGGATAATTATACGTTAAACCGTGCATACCAGAGTTACCGTCAGCCGGGAAGTTCGATTAAGCCATTGCTGGTATATACTCCGCAGCTGGAGCGCGGGTATACTCCGGATACCGTTGTGGATGACCATAAACTAAAAGACGGACCGTCGAATGCAAACAATACATATGCCGGAAAGATTCCGCTCAGATATGCGGTTGCACATTCCATTAATACGATTGCCTGGCAGCTGTATGATGAACTGACACCAAAAGCAGGCCTGCAGTATTTAAAAAATATGAATTTTGCACAGATCAAGGACGGAGATTATACCCTCGCCACATCTCTTGGTGGATTTACCAAAGGTGTTTCTCCACTTGAGATGGCATCCGGGTATGCAGCGGTTGAAAATGACGGACTTTACAGGGAACCGACCTGTGTAAAATCAATTGTGGATTCTGACGAAAATGTAGTCTATACGTCCAGCCTGACGGAAAAAACGGTTTATAAGCAGGATGCGGCGCGGATGATGACGGATATCATGACCTCCGTTATGGACAGTGGAACCGGACGTTCTGCAAAGCTTGCCGATATGCCGTGTGCCGGAAAGACGGGTACAACAAACGATCACAAAGATGGATGGTTCTGCGGATTTACCAGATATTATACAACCGCAGTCTGGGTGGGATGTGATTATCCAAAAGCCATTTCCAATCTGAGTGGAAGCACATATCCGGCACAGATCTGGAAAGCATATATGTCTGCGGCCCACGAGGGATTATCTTCGCTTGATTTCCTTCCTTATGCCCAGCTTTCGGATGATTTTAAAAATCAGCAGAAGAAGGAAGAGGAAGAACACGACAAGATGCGCGAAGAAAACCAGACGGAGGAAAACCAGACGGATGACCAGCAGACTTCCGAGAGCCAGCAGAAAGATAATACAACGGACGGAAGCTCCGAAAATGATAACCAGCCGGACAATAACGACAGCAATGCCGGTGATCAGAATAACAATTCCAAACCGGAACATAGTGGGGACAACGATTCCGGAGAAAGTGGAGGAAACACTGATACACCGGAAAATGGAGAAAATACCAATAAACCGGACAATAGCGGAACCACGGATAATAGCGGTGATACCGGAGAGAGTGGAGATACCGGTGGTGGAAACGTACAATAAACATATATAAAACAGTGCAACCGGTGTATTTATGGATACATCGGTTGATTTTTTTTATCGATACTAGGCAGAAATTCCGGAATATGGTAGAATACAGATACATGGGGTAGAAGAAAAATACATATCACATAGATCAAGGAGGAATCAGGAATTGAAGAAATATGGATTTGGCGTAGACGTGGGAGGAACCACCGTAAAAATGGGATTTTTTGAGACAAGCGGAGGGCTTCTTGACAAATGGGAAATCAAGACCGATACCAGCGATAACGGAAAGGCAGTACTGCCGGATATTGCACAGGCGATTGATAATAAGCTGGCGCAGGAAGGCATCAGTAAGAGTGATGTAGAGGGCGTGGGAATCGGTGTTCCGGGTCCTGTGCGGAGTGATGGCGTTGTTAACGGGTGTGTCAATCTCGGCTGGGGAGTGATCAATGTTGCGGAGGAACTCGGTGCACAGACAGGTCTGAAAGTAAAAGTCGGAAATGATGCGAACGTTGCAGGTCTTGGCGAAATGTGGCAGGGCGGTGGAAAAGGAAGCAAAGATGTCATCATGGTAACGCTTGGTACCGGTGTCGGCGGTGGAATCATTGTAGACGGTCATGTGGTTGCCGGATATAACGGTGCAGGCGGAGAAATCGGACATATTACCGTAAACCATGATGAGATCGAGCCTTGTAACTGTGGGCAGTATGGATGTCTGGAACAGTATACTTCTGCGACCGGTATTGTACGCATGGCAAAACGTAAACTTGCCAAAACACAGGATGCGACAAAGCTTCGTGATTATAAAGATATTACTGCAAAAGACATTTTTGATGTGGCAAAAGAAGGCGATGAAGTAGCTCTTGGACTGGTAGATGAAGTGGGAGAAATTTTAGGGTCAACCCTTTCGAATATTGCATGCGTGACCAATCCGGAAGTTATCGTGATCGGTGGTGGTGTGTCCAAAGCCGGACAGATTTTAATCGATACGATCCAGAAGCACTTTAAGGAAAGCTGCTTCCATGCATGTCGTGATACCCGCTTTGAACTGGCACAGCTTGGCAATGATGCCGGAATATACGGGGCAATGCAACTCATTATCGGATAAGTTCAAAAAACAGAACCATATGCACAGCAAACATTTTCGTGTAGGAAGAAAGTGTTTGCTGTGCTTTTTTGTACTCTTTTATCATTACCCTGTTGAAAAAATATCTTGACAATCAAACTATCTTTGCATATACTTTGACTAAGAAACTGTTTGACAATCAAACTATTTCACAATCAAACAAAATTGAAGACAGTAAAAGGAGAACCCATTATGTTAGAAAAGTTAAAAGAAATCATTGCAGACCAGTTAAACGTAGACGCGGATTCTATCACCGCAGAGTCCCGTTTCAAAGAGGATCTTGAGGCAGATTCCTTAGATCTGTTTGAGCTGGTTATGGCTTTGGAAGAAGAGTACGGTGTAGAGATTCCTTCTGAGGATTTAGAGAAGATCCTTACCGTTCAGGATGTCATTGATTATATGAAAAATAAGGGTGTTGAGGCATAAGCTATGAAAACAAGAGTGACAGAGCTTCTGGGAATCGAATATCCGATCATTCAGGGCGGTATGGCATGGGTCGCAACACATGAACTGGCCAGTGCGGTATCCAATGTCGGCGGACTTGGCATCATCGGAGCAGGTGGAGCACCGGCTTCCTGGGTGCGTGAGCAGATTCAGGCAGCAAAAAAAGAAACCGACAAGCCGTTTGGAGTAAATCTCATGCTGATGAATCCGGAAGCGGATGAGATTGCAAAAGTAATTGTGGAGGAAGGCGTTAAGGTAGTAACAACCGGCGCCGGCAATCCGGCCAAATATATGAGCATGTGGAAAGAAGCCAAAATCAAAGTAATCCCGGTTGTGGCAAGCGTGGCATTGGCAAAGCTGATGGAGCGTGGCGGTGCGGATGCACTGGTCGCTGAGGGAATGGAGTCCGGTGGACACATCGGTGCCCAGACGACGATGACACTCGTACCACAGGTAGTAGATGCGGTATCCATTCCGGTCATTGCAGCCGGTGGAATTGCAGATGGACGTGGATTTGCGGCAGCTATGATGCTTGGCGCAGAGGCAGTACAGATGGGAACCCGTTTTGTTGTTGCAAAAGAATCCACGGTTCATGAAAATTACAAGCAGCGCGTGGTCAAAGCAAAAGATATTGACAGTGAAGTGACCGGCATGTCCACAGGCCATCCGATTCGCGTTATTCGTAACAAAATGACCCGCGAGTACTTAAAGAAAGAAAAAGAAGGTGCACCGTTCGAAGAACTTGAGCAGATGACACTCGGAGCACTGCGCAAAGCAGTTGTCGAGGGCGATGTCATGTACGGCAGCGTTATGGCAGGCCAGTCTGCGGGTCTGGTAAAAAAAGAAGAGACCTGTGCGGAAATTATCCGGGATGTTATGAGTGGTGCCGAAAAGTTATTGGGACAGAAATAGGAGAAGACAGTGAAGAGAGTATTTATGTTCCCTGGACAGGGATCTCAGTATATTGGTATGGGAAAAGAGTTTTACGACGCCATGCCGGAAGCAAAAGCGGTTTATGATCTGGCAAATGAAGTGACAGGTCTGGATGTGGCAGCTCTTTGCTTTGAAGAAAATGATAAGCTGAACATTACAGAGTACACACAGATCTGTATGCTCACAACCGAGGCGGCTATTTATACAGCATTACAAGCAGCGGGAATTGGCTGCGACGTTACGGCAGGCTTAAGCCTTGGCGAATATGGTGCGCTGATTGCATCCGGAGCGATGACAATGCGGGATGCATTTGCGGTTGTCCGCAAGCGCGGTATTTATATGGAACAGGCATATCCGGTAGGCGGCGGTATGTCTGCAATTCTTGGACTGGATGCGGAAAAGATCGCAGCAATCTGTGAGGAAACCGCTGCAAAAACAAACAAAGTTGTTTCCATTGCAAATTACAACTGTCCGGGACAGATCGTTATCACCGGAGCAGCAGATGCTGTAGGTGAGGCAGGAGATGCCTGCAAGGAAGCCGGAGCAAAGCGCGTGGTTCCGCTTAAAGTCAGTGGCCCGTTCCATTCTGCACTTTTAGCAGAAGCAGGAAAGAAACTCGGGGAGGCACTCGAAGATGTAACGATTCAGCCGATCACGATTCCGTATCTGACCAATGTGACTGCAGATTATGTCAAAGATCCGGCAGACGTCAAGGATTATCTGGTACGTCAGGTTTCTTCTTCCGTGCGCTGGCAGCAGACAATTGAGCGCCTGATTGCAGACGGAGCAGAGGAATTTGTGGAGATCGGACCGGGACGCAGCCTTTCCGGATTTATGAGAAAGATTAATCGCGAGGTTACCACATGCAACATCGACAAAATGGAGGATTTCAATAAATATGTTAACCGGTAAAAATGCACTTGTTACAGGCGCTTCCAGGGGAATCGGAAGAGCCATTGCGCTGGAGCTGGCAAAACGCGGAGCATTTGTTGTGGTGAACTACAATGGTTCTGAAGATGCTGCAAATGAAACGGTTACAGCGATCAAAGCGGCCGGAGGAGATGCCGTGAGTGTTCGCTGCAATGTCTCTGATTTTACAGCATGTCAGGAGATGATTGAATCCCTTATCAAAGAATATAAGCATATGGATATTCTGGTGAACAATGCCGGAATTACAAGGGATGATCTGCTGATGCGCATGAAGGAAAGCGATTTTGATGCTGTGATCAATACCAACCTGAAGGGAACTTTCAATACCATCCGTCATCTGTCACGCTATCTGTTAAAACAGCGTGCCGGAAAAATTATCAATATTTCTTCGGTATCCGGAATCCTTGGAAATGCGGGACAGTCAAACTATGCAGCAAGCAAGGCGGGCGTGATCGGTCTGACAAAATCTGTTGCAAGGGAGCTTGCATCCAGAGGAATCTGCGTCAATGCGGTTGCTCCCGGATTTGTAGAGACAGAGATGACCGCAGTATTGCCGGAAAAGACCCAGGAAGAATTAAAAAAGCAGATCCCGCTTGGCAGAGCCGGACAGGTACAGGATATTGCGCATGCAGTCGCATTTCTTGCATCACCGGAGTCGGATTATATTACCGGGCAGATACTTTCTGTAGATGGTGGTATGGCCATTTAAGGAACCTGATAGAAAGAAAGGAAAAGGAAAATGAGAAGAGTCGTTGTGACGGGAATGGGAGCAATCACGCCGATCGGCCTGAATGTGGAAGAATTCTGGAAAGGAATCCATGCCGGACAGATTGGATTTGGTCCTATCACGAAGTTTGATGCAAGTGAATATAAAGCACATCTTGCGGCAGAAGTCAAAGGTTTTGTCGGGAAAGAGCATATGGATTTTAAGGCAGCAAAGCGTATGGAACTGTTTGCACAGTACGCAGTAGCAGCAGCCAAAGAAGCCGTTGCGGATGCAGGGCTTGATATGGAAAAAGAGGACGCTTACCGTTGCGGTACAGCCGTTGGATGCGGTGTTGGAAGTCTTCAGGCAATCGAGCGCGAGTATACAAAGATTGTGGAAAAAGGACCGGGCAGAGTCAATCCGATTTTCGTTCCATTGATGATCTCAAACATGGCAGCAGGAAATGTCTCCATCCAGCTGGGATTGCAGGGAAAATGTACCAATGATGTAACTGCCTGTGCGACCGGTACGAATAATATCGGTGATGCGTTCCGCAGCATTCAGTACGGAGAGGCAGATGTCATGGTAGCCGGAGGAACAGAGGCAGCCGTATGTCCATGTGCGATTGCCGGATTCGGTGCACTGACGGCGCTTTCTCCATCCGATGATCCGGAAAAATGTTCCCTTCCTTTCGATAAAAACCGCAGCGGTTTTGTATTGGGTGAAGGTGCCGGCATTGTTGTTCTTGAGGAACTTGAGCATGCGAAGGCAAGAGGCGCAAAAATCTATGCAGAAGTTGTGGGATATGGATGTTCTGCAGATGCTTACCATATTACTTCCCCACTCGAAGACGGTGCAGGTGCAGCACGCGCTATGCAGAATGCCATCGAGGATGCGGGGGTAGACAAAAACGAGATCACGTACATCAATGCGCATGGTACTGCAACGCATCACAACGATCTTTTTGAGACCCGTGCCATTAAGTTACTGTTTGGGGATCATGCAAAGGACATTAAGATCAATTCTACAAAGTCCATGATCGGTCATCTTCTTGGTGCCGCAGGTGCGGTTGAATTTATCACCTGTGTCAAAGAGCTGGAAGAGGGATACATTCACCGTACAGTTGGTTATGAGACACCGGATGACGAGATGGATCTGAACTACTGTAAAGAAGAATCCCACGAGTCATTTACCTATGCACTGTCAAACTCTCTTGGATTTGGCGGACATAACGCAAGTCTTCTGGTTCGCAAATACGAGGAGTAGAAGCTATGAGTATGACAACACAGGAAATTATGGAAATTCTGCCGCACAGACATCCGTTTTTGCTGATTGATACGGTGGAAGAAGTGGAGCCGGGCGTGCGCGCGGTAGCAAAGAAAAATGTAACTTTCAATGAACCGTTTTTTGCCGGTCATTTTCCGGGAAATCCGGTTATGCCGGGTGTGCTGATCGTGGAAGCACTGGCACAGACCGGTGCGGTTGCGATTCTTTCGCAGCCGGAATGGAAAGGAAAGACGGCATATTTTGCAGGAATCAATAAAGCAAAATTCAAGCAGAAAGTTGTTCCGGGGGATACTCTGGTGCTTGAAACCGAAATTATCAAGGTGAAGGGACCGATCGGTGTGGGGCAGGCAACAGCAAAAGTAAATGGAAAACTGGCATGTTCCGCAGAACTGACATTTGCAATCGGATAGGGGAAAGGCAATGTTTTTTAATAAAAAATATATCAAAGTAAATCACAACGAAGAACCAGAAAAAACACAGGCAGAAGAGCCAAAGCAGGAAGAGGCAAAGGAAGCAGCACCTGTTGTAGAGACCGTTACCTGTAAAATCTGCAAAAAAGAACTGGATAAACAGCGTGTCATCAAAAATAAATATGTCTGCTACGAGTGCGGATATTATTTCCGTGTCCGCACCAAAAACCGTATTCGTATGGTGGCGGATGCAGGAACTTTTGAAACCTGGGACAACGATCTGAAGACCGGAAATCCGCTGAATTTCCCGGAATACGAAGAAAAAGTTGCTGCAACACAGGAAAAAACCGGGTTAAACGAAGGCGTAACCATGGGAAGTTGTACAATCAACGGAGAGAAGACAGTTCTCGGTGTGATTGATGCCCGTTTCATGATGGGAAGTATGGGACACGTAGTCGGTGAGCGAATTACACGTGCAATGGAAAAGGCAACGGAACAGAAACTTCCGGTGATCTTATTCTGCTGTTCCGGTGGTGCGCGCATGCAGGAGGGCATTATTTCCTTGATGCAGATGGCAAAAACTTCTGCAGCTGTAAAACGTCATTCGGACGCAGGGCTTCTTTATATTCCGGTTCTGACAGATCCGACAACCGGTGGAGTGACCGCAAGTTTTGCGATGCTTGGAGATATCATCCTTGCAGAGCCGGGGGCATTGATCGGGTTTGCCGGTCCGCGTGTGATCGAGCAGACTATCGGAGAAAAACTTCCGGACGGTTTCCAGCGGGCAGAGTTCCAGTTAAAGCACGGATTTGTAGATGCGATTGTAGAGCGTGAAGAATTAAAAGATACACTTGGTAAAATTCTTCGTCTGCATCGTCCGACCGAAGGATATGCGAACTTTGATCCGGCACACGATGATGACCGTTATGAGCCGACGGAACTGATGCGTGAGAGAAATACGTTCTCCAAGCCATTGGAGCCATGGGATAAAGTCATGGCAGCGCGTCAGATGAAGCGTTTGGCTTCTGTCGATTATATGGGACAGATTTTTGACGAATTTATGGAACTGCACGGAGACCGTTATTTCCGTGATGATCCGGCAATTGTCGGTGGTATTGCGTATCTGGATGGACAGCCGGTAACCGTGATCGGGGTGCATAAGGGAAAAGATTTAAAGGACTGCAAGGAACGCAACTTTGGTATGCCTTCACCGGAAGGATACCGTAAGGCAATCCGTCTGATGAAGCAGGCAGAAAAATTCAATCGCCCGATCATTACGTTTGTAAATACATCCGGAGCATATCCGGGAAAAGAAGCTGAGGAGAACGGACAGGGAGAGGCTATTGCAAGAAATCTTTATGAAATGTCCGGTATTCAGGTGCCAATCCTTTGCCTGATGATTGGCGAAGGCGGCAGTGGCGGAGCTCTTGCCCTTGCGGTTGGTAATGAAGTATGGATGATGGAAAATGCCACCTATTCGATTCTTTCTCCGGAAGGATTTGCTTCCATTCTCTGGAAGGATGGAAAACGTGCAAAAGAAGCGGCAACTGTCATGAAGATCACGGCGCAGGATCTGAAAGAACTGTCTGTTGTGGATAAGGTGATTCCGGAGTATGGCGGAGCGGATGACGATGCGCTGACTTCGATTGCGGCATGGATGAAAGGAAATATGAAAGAATTTTTACGTGCACAGAATGACAAGAGTGGGAAGCAGCTTGCACAGGAGCGGTATGATCGCTTCAGAAAGTTCTAATTGTTCCATAGAGGAGAATCATAAAATGAAATTTTTAGGAACCGGAAGTGCGCTTCCGAAAAAAGTTGTAAGCAATGATGACCTGGCCCAGGTTATGGACACTTCAGATGAGTGGATTCGTTCCCGTACCGGGATTGGCATGCGCCATATTGCAGTGGAAGAGACAACAACTTCCATGGCGGTAGAGGCGGCAGAGAAAGCACTTGCAGATGCAAAAATATCCGGATGTGAAATTGATCTGATTATCGCGGGAACCATTTCCCCGGATTACATATTTCCATCGCTGGCATGTGAAGTACAGGCTGCAATTGGAGCAAAAAGTGCAACGGCATTTGATCTGAGTGCGGGATGTTCCGGATTTTTATTTGCACTGGCTACGGCGGATGCCTATTTCCGTACCGGACGTTACAAACATGCACTGGTTATCGGGGCGGAAACCCTGTCAAAAATGATGAACTGGGCAGACCGCAGTATCTGTGTGCTTTTCGGGGATGGAGCCGGAGCTGCTGTAGTTAGTGCAGAAGGAAGCCAGCTGCTTTCCATGGTGCAGGGATCAGACGGAGCCGGTGGCATGGCACTGCATTGTGAGAACCGTCCGGTGAATAATCTTTACCGCCAGCTTGGTGCACAGCATTATGCGTTCACCCAGATGGATGGGAGAGAGGTTTATAAGTTTGCCGTGCGCACGGTTCCAAAGGCGGTCAGTGAAGCACTTGAACAGGCAGAACTTCCAATTGAAGATGTAAAATATTTTCTGCTTCACCAGGCAAATATCCGGATTATTGAGTCAGTGGCAAAGCGTCTGCATCAGCCAATGGAAAAATTTCCATGTAATTTACAGAAGTGTGGAAATGTTTCGGCTGCAAGCGTACCTATTTTACTTGATAATGTCCACAAACATGGTATGATAAGCGGGGGCGATAAAATCGTATTAGCTGGATTTGGTGCCGGACTTACCTGGGGGGCATGTGCAGTCGAGTGGTAGGTCACACCAGATCATGAAGGAGTTTAACATGACGCTGGAAGAGACCTTAAATGATCTTCTTGTAAAATTATTCAAAGATATTCTGGAGATTGAGGCGAAAAGCCTGATCACAGAAGAGTTTAAAGACATTAGTTATAATGATATGCATATTATTGAGGCAGTGGGAATTGATGAGCCGCGAAATATGAAAACCGTTGCAAAACTGATGTCCGTTACAACAGGCACACTCACGAAAGCAATGGATGCCTTGTGTGAGAAAGGATATGTTGTCCGGGAACGGAGTACGCGGGATAAAAGAGTAATAAAGCTGCGCCTGACAGATAAAGGGAAAGCTGCCTATTATCATCACGAACAGTTTCACCGCCAGATGATTAAAAATGTTGCGGATGAGATGAACGATTCTGAAAAAGAGATACTTGTCTTTGCCCTGGCAAAACTGGTGGATTACTTTAAACTGACCTACTATGATACGGACGAGGAATCCGAATTCGTTGACTGGTCGAAAATAAGCAGGGATAAATAAAATATATACTTATTTAGTGTTATAACCGGGCGGCTCAGAATGCAAGTTTTGAATCGCCCTGTTTCATTTTGTACTCAAAAAGCTACTTTATTACGCCGTAGTGGTAGAAAATTACAATAATAAAGAATTTTCTATTGCCAAAACTTGCAATTTCCGTTAGAATAATAGTGTCGATGAATACGAAGAAAGACCAAAACGATTTTGCGCCCGTTAAGGACACGGATCGTTAATATAATTTAATGATAAGGAGACAGATAAATGGGTTATGTTGATGAAGTACTCGAAGTAGTACAGAAGAAAAACGCAGATCAGCCTGAATTCTTACAGGCAGTAACAGAGGTTCTTGAGTCCTTAAGACCAGTGATCGATGCAAACGAGGAATTATACAGAAAGAATGCAATCCTTGAGAGAATCACTGAGCCAGATCGTCAGATCATGTTCCGTGTACCATGGGTAGACGACAATGGACAGGTTCAGGTAAACAGAGGTTTCCGTGTACAGTTCAATAATGCCATTGGACCTTACAAGGGAGGTTTAAGACTTCATCCTTCTGTAAACTTAGGTATTATCAAGTTCTTAGGTTTCGAGCAGATCTTTAAGAACTCCCTGACAACACTTCCAATCGGTGGTGGTAAAGGTGGTTCTGATTTCGATCCTAAGGGTAAATCTGACAGAGAGATCATGGCATTCTGCCAGAGCTTCATGACAGAACTTTCTAAATATATCGGAGCAGACGTAGACGTACCAGCCGGAGATATCGGAACAGGTGCAAGAGAGATCGGTTTCATGTTCGGACAGTACAAGAGAATCCGTGGATCTTTCGAAGGTGTACTTACCGGTAAGGGTCTTTCATACGGTGGATCACTTGCTCGTACACAGGCTACCGGATATGGTCTGTTATACTTAACAAACGCTTTATTAAAGGACAACGGAATCGACATCGCTGGCAAGACTGCTGCAGTATCCGGATCAGGAAACGTAGCTATCTATGCAATCGAGAAGGCTCAGCAGCTTGGTGTTAAGGTTGTTACATGTTCTGATTCTACAGGATGGATCTACGATCCGGAAGGAATCGATGTTGCACTTCTTAAGGAAGTAAAGGAAGTAAAGCGTGCACGTCTTACAGAGTATGCTGCTGCTAAGCCATCTGCAGAGTATCATGCTAAGCAGAACGGTGAGCACGGTGTATGGCAGTACAAGGTAGATCTTGCTCTCCCATGTGCTACACAGAACGAGTTAGACCTTGAGGATGCTAAGATGCTCGTTGCAAACGGTGTTACATCCGTAACAGAGGGTGCAAACATGCCTACAACTCTTGAGGCTACCAAGTATTTCCAGGAGAATGGTGTTCTCTTTGTAGGTGGTAAGGCTGCCAATGCCGGTGGTGTTGCTACATCTGCACTTGAGATGAGCCAGAACTCTGAGAGACTTCACTGGACATTCGAAGAAGTTGATGGAAAGCTTAAGGGAATCATGGAGACAATCTACGCAAATATCAGTGATGCTGCTAAGAGATACAATGCAACTGTTGGTGGAAAGACTGATTATGTAGCAGGTGCAAATATTGCCGGATTTGAGAAGGTAGTAGATGCTATGTTGGCTCAGGGCGTTTGCTAATCGCTAAAAACAGAGTATAAAAATGCACGAAAACCCCGAGATTTCAATGATCCCGGGGTTTTCTTTACTTTTGACACAAAATAGCAAAAACGGAGTAAAAATAGGTTATCAGAACATCGATGGTTACAAGTGGGTTACGCGTGGGTTACAGGTGGGTTACACACGTTTTTATTCAAAAATCGTAGGTAATTTATTCACTTCCGCAACAAGCTCAGGGATGGTTTTCTCCGTATATACATCTCTTGTCACATCTGATCTGCCGCCGGTCTTGAAGGCGGTACCGGACTTGTTGGCAAGTGCGTGCCCCATGATCAGCTTCTTGCAGGTCTCATTCATGCAGGCTGCATCAGCAAGCGCGGCGAATGTATAGCGACAATCGTGTGGAGCATGGTTGAGTCCGAGTTTATTCATGCAGGTATTCCAATTTGAATTATGATAGACCGCGCGGGTGTAATGGTTTCCGTATTTATTTGTAATGAGATACGGCCGGTTCTGCTTGAGTCGTGCCTCAACGAGAGGAATGATCGCATCGTGGAGAGGAATGATTCTGTCTCGGCCGGCTTCGGTCTTCATTCCGCCAATCATGTACTTTTGATCAAGATGCACGTTGGAAGATTCAATCTCGAGAAGTTCTGCCGGCCGCATTCCGGTATAGATGTAAATGAGAATAATATCAACATTGTTGACAATCCCAAGAGAGTTCCACAGGAGCAGCAGTTCCTTGTCGGTAAATCTGGTATGAATCGGAGTATCTGCATCAGTGAACTCGAATACAAGGTGTTGTGTGATGTCGTTTTCGACATACTCATTCGCGATCGCATAGCTATACATTCCGCGGACGACAGCGCGCATATTGCCGATTGTGGTTCTTGATTTACTACTTTGTGAGGTCAGGCAGTCCTGCAGATCCTGCGCCCGGATACTCATGATCTTCTTATCGTGAACCGTGACAAACATATTAAAAGCTATGTCGTAGTTCTTCCAGGTACCGGCTCCGGGTTTGTTCTTGAGAGAGTTCCGGTATTTCTTCCACATCTCATACATTTCAGCAAAAGTTGGGACGTTTGCATACTTCTGGTGTTCCGGAACGATGGCTCCGTTGTTGAGTTCTGATAAATAGGTCAAGGCGGCTTCCTGCTTCGTAAAGTATGCAAGATATTTCCGCTTTCTTACAATCGTTCCGTCCGGTTGTTCTTCAAGATATGAGGTGCGGACTGCCCATGGTTTTCTCCTCTTTCCCTTCAGCTTCACAACTCCGCCGTATCCATTAGGCATTTTCATGATAGTTCCTCCTGTTCTTTTGTTTTTGGGCATAAAAATGCCCGGTACTTGCAAAAGATACCGGGAAGATGATATAATTTATTTGTTAGGGTTATATCGTATTCCGGTATAATTTTTCGCTCTGGTGTTGGCGCATCAGGGCGATTTCTATTTTTACTTGAATTAGAAATCAGTTGGTGACAATTTGTCACCAGTTAAGTCCAATCCTTAAAAGATAATTTTCACAATAAGATAAATGATTCCAACAAGAATCGCGCCCCAGAAAGTGAGCTGGATCAGCCCACAGAGCAGCTGGAAGAATGCACCGATTGTACCTAATACAGTAGGCTCCTCGACAGGCTCACTGTCATTGAGGATATCAGACACACCGGTGGTCGTCCGGTTATAGACTACATTGTATGCTGCCTTCTTAGGATCGTTGACAACACCCATTCCCTTTTTACCATACAATGGATTAACAGAGCGTTTCACCTGACGCTTAACTTTTCCGGTGGTCCTTGCGCTTATGCTTTTCTTAACGCTAGGTTTTCTTACACCGTATTTCATAAAATCACCCCGATCATTATTTTTGTAAATATCGTTCATCCTTTAGGTATCCATATTAATAATATAAGGAGGATACCGTATGGAGATTCGTGTCTGGGAGGCGAGAACACAAAAGGGATATACTCTCGTCCAGCTGGAAGGAATAACAGGAATATCGAAGTCCACACTCAACAATATCGAAAATGGAAAGACTTCGCCAACACTGTCACAGCTGGAGTGTATAGCTTGCGCGCTTGGTGTCCGGATCACAGATCTGTTTGATTCTGATCTAAAATGATACCATAAAATGCCATCTACTGATTGATGCATCGCAATATTTCCATAATCTTGGAAATCGTGCAGCAGTCGCTAAAAAATTAGGTAAATTATGGTAATATCCAATCAGAGAGAAGGTGATCAAGTGGACTATAGGGAAGCTATAACAGAACTGATCGGAAAAATACATAGCGATCAAATCCTGAAAAGGATATACAACTTTGTCCAATATCTCTATTCCCATGAGGCTGATGGTTAAATACCGTCAGTCTTTTTTGTTTCGCCATACTTTAACGTATAGTAATAATCAACAAGCCTGTCGAATGCCTCAATATCATCATCCGAAGCATACAGAAGCGTCTTGATCATATTCTTTCTGGCTTCGTTTTCACCGGCCATAACCTGGTCGATCCGTCCGAGAAATTCATCGTCGGATTCCACGAACATTTCACCCTCACCAGTAGTCAACCAAATATAGTCAACTCCGAACTCTCGGCAAATAGCCTTTATATTTGCATCGGTAAGAGAGTTCTTTCCATTTTCAATAAGACTAAGTGCGCTTTTTTTTAATCCTATAGGCTCACCAAATTTTTCAAGAGTAAGCTTGAGAGTTTGTCGGATTTCCTTGACACGCTCGTTTTGCGTCATACATATTCACCTCCCTCGTTTTCTCAAGCATAGCACGGCAACTAACAAAAAGCAACAAAAAGTTTATTAAACAAACAAAAGGGTATTGACAATGTTTATTCGATAAAGTATTATGTTTGCAGAACAAACAGATGAGAGGTGATGAAGATGAATCAGAAACAGAGAAAGACGCGAATTTTCTATTTGTGTGATGGAGAAAAAGAGGATTGCAAAAAGAAAAGCTGTTACAAGAACATGTGCTACAAGTACGCTGATGATCCAAAGCTGGTATGTAGGCGAACCGCTGATATCAGACATGCTAAGAATTTTTCACAGGCATTTAAGGGTGTTCCGTGTGCAGCATACCGGGAACAAGAAACTGCCCCGGAGCAAGGGGCAGTCGATGAAACTACATGAAATTAGATAGAAAGGTGAGAATATCTTTTAATCCGTTTTTGAATTTGTTCTCCATATAGATGATGGTTTTGTCAGAGACGCCAAATTCACTGACGGAAACTTCATCATAACATCCATTTAAATAGCCCTTATCAGTAAGCGCTATAAGGATATCGTCAAGTTCATCATCGGAAAATCTGGATCCAAAAAGATGCTTGATGCTGTCGGCATCATAAAAATAATTGGGATTATCAATTTGGTCAGATTCGGAATTTAAAAGATATTGCTTGTAGATCTGTGTAATTACATACTTTTGGTTTTTGGTTAAGTCGTCCATGCTGTTGCACCTCCTTCCTTAATTGATTGGTTGCACATTCATTATAGAGCAGGAGTGGTGGCATGGAAAGAATAAGGCTCAAAAAACAGTGGTTCATATTATTGGTGGGAGGTGATGAGGTTGGAACCGAGAAAGGAAAAAGTAAAGAGTACGGTTTCAGAACTTGCTGACAGGCTATTGGATATGGGACTGACGGCGGAGGAGCTGGTTATTGTGACTGAAGCATTGTATGTAGGTGCAAAAGAACGATTAAGAAAAGAATCGCAGAAGACACCGGAGATACAAGTAACTTCTGCGATTGTTGGAACCGCAGCGCTGATTGTTGCGGCAATTAGTTTACTCCTAAGATTATAGCGATAACAGAGAGAATGAGCGCGATGGTTGAAATCGCACAATTGTAGTAGTTAAAGCGATTTTGATATCGCTCCTTTTTGCGGCGTTCCTTTTCAGCGTCCGCAATGACTTTTTCACTATAATCTATTGCAAATTTTTCGTAATCAAACGGGGAGTCATCCATGTGGCACACCTCCTTCCTTAATTTGATTGTTGGCACTTTTGATTATAGGAAGGAGGATACAGGATGGCAAGGAGAGAAAGGAGAGGAAGAGGATGAAGAAAGAGGAAAAGAAGGAAATGATCATCAATATTGCAGAGAAGCTTACTGCATTAGATGACATCGACAAGTCTTACCTTGTCGGCTATATGGCGGGAAAGACTGAGGAGCGCCAGAAGTGGGTGCAGAGGGAAGCGGCGAAAGCTTCGGCTTCGTAATGAGAGATACAGAAGGAAGGTGAATGTGATGGAAGCTGAACGTGTGACGACCAAGCAAGCAGCGAAGGAGTTGAACATGGGGATTGAGTCGGTACAATATCTGATGCGACAGAACCGTTTACCGATAGGGTACGCGATGAAAAAAGAGAAAGCAACCCGTTTTACTTACTATATCTTCCGCGGGCTGCTTGACGCGGAGGTACAGAGACTTGCCGGAGGCGGGGAGAGAAAGTGGTAGACACTATGATCAGAGTGAATGCATATGAGTATATGCTGCACGATCGCACAAGGAGGCAAGCCAAGAAGCCGGAAAAGAAGTGTGCGCACGGATTCGATGCGGCATTGGAGGAAGAAACGCAAAAGTTAGAGAGGAGAATTGACATGGAAAAAACTGTTAAGGTCGCGCTGACCGTTCCGGAGATCCGAATGATCCAGGAGCTGATGGACGCGGAGAACAATAAATATGAATATTCATGGCAGCGCAACATTGCGGAGAGTATTGAAAAGAAGGTGTCGGAGGTATGCCCGAAGCCTTTGATGAGCAAATGGGATTTCGAGAAGGCTGTACAGAAAGAATACGACAAGTGGCCGGACAAGGAAACTGCAGAAGGAATGGCACATGCGGAAGCGGTGAGGCTGAGATTTATGTCAAACGTAAGTAAGGATGCAGGTTGATATGAAAGAAGAGGCACAAAAAAGAAGGGCGCCGCGCATGGGGTGCGCGACGCCGGGTCAATAAATTACAAAAACACTTTACATATTTATTGTACCTAAATGTGCCAAAAATGTCAAGAAAATAGGCTTTTTCAGGAGCCTTTTAAAAAGCAATATCAGAATATTAAAGTTAGGACGAGGGTACAAGATGGCATATTGGCATGACATATATCGGTTCTCACACTCCATAGAGCATGAGTTTAAGTTTGCGGGGAAATATGGAGCCAAGGGAGAGAAGAGGAAGAAAAAAGTAAAACCGACACCGGAGCAGATCGCGTTACAAAATCAGCGGAACAAAGAGACCAAGATGCGCAGGACGATCAAGTTGAATTTCAGAGAGAGAGATCTGTGGTGTTGCTGTAAATATCCGGCGGGTGTCCGGTTATCAATCAAGGATGTCAAAAAGGACCGGCAGAAGTTCATGAGGATACTGAGGCAGGAGTACAAGAAGCGAGGTAGTCCGTTCAAGTGGGTGACGCGTCTGGAAGTCGGGGAACGAGGAGGAATCCATTTTCACATCCTTGTCAACAGGCTATTGACCGATCAGACCGACATGATCATAGCGGACGCATGGAGCCGGGCATTAGCAACATCGGAGATGCAGAAGATCTATAAGGGGCAGCGGATAGAGGGACTTGTCGATTACCGGACTGTGTACGAGGCAGGAGATTTCAAGTCGCTGGCGGAGTACATCTGCAAGCAGCCGAAGGAAGATACTCCGGAATATGAGCAGTTAAGCTTTTTTACTAAGAAGGAGCAGAAAGCACTGCTCAGCGTATCAACAAGCCGCAATCTGATCCGACCGGTGCCGGAGCGGGAAAAGAAGCGACGATGGACGATGCGCAAGATCATTGAGGAAGGCCCGAAGCCGACTCCGGGATTCTACATAGACAAGGACAGCCTATATATTGGCACAAATCCATTTACCGGATACTCGTATTGCAAATACACGGAGATCAGATTGCCGGAAAGCCGCATAAAGACAAGATGCGGAGCGACTTTTCACAAGCCGAGAGGAGATGATGTCAGATGATGGTCAATATTTACGTGCAGACAGACGCGAAAAGCCCAAAAAGACAATGTGCGAGGGCGATTTACACCATCGAGACCATGACCTCAAAAGGACCGGCGGATCGGACGTGGATCGAGGAAATAGAGGGAACTGCGAATGAAGTGGAACTGATCGCCACGATCAAGGCATTGGAGCATCTGACTGCAGACTGTGAGATTGACCTATACACAGAGTCGAGATTCATCGCATCCGGCATCGGGTGGATTGATGGATGGAAGAGGTCGGATTGGAAGACTGTGAAAGGAAAAGAGGTTGCTCATAGGTCAGAGTGGGAGGAACTGGACGGTATGATTGCCGGAAAAGAGATCCGGATCCACTGCAAGGAGGACAATTCTTTCCGGAAGTGGCAGCAGTTTCAATTGAAGGAGGCGAAGAGATGAATAAGTGCGTGATATGTGGCAAGGAATTCAAGCCAAAGTTAAAGACACAGATCACCTGCAGCGAAGAATGCAGACAGGAGCGCGTGCGCCAGACCTCAAGAGAGTACATGAGGAGGAGGGCAAGCACAAAACAGTCGCCGGTCTATGAACGGAGATGTGAAGAATGTGGAAAGCTGTTCACAACGCCATTGAAGAATAAGGTTACGTGCAGCAGTAAGTGCCAAGCCGAGCGCACGAAGCGGAAATCACGCGAGTGGCACAGAGAGCATCCGAAGGAAGAGAAAGCCTATACAAAGACGTGTCCGGTGTGTGGAACGAAGTTTGAGACCAAAAATGTGAAGAAAATCTACTGCACGACAAAATGCTATAATGTGGCGCTTCGCCGCCGCAATCGTGAATATATGGCGAATGAGCGAGCGAAAGATCGAGCGGAAAAAGTGCCGGAGAATTTAAAAAGCAACAATGCACTTGCCGATGCCGAGATTGAGGCACGTGCAGCAGGTATGACTTACGGACAGTGGCAGGCGAGGGGGTATGCGTATGGACGAGTTGGGAGAAACACTCGATGAGTTTTACATCGAATACAGAAAGCTTCAGAAGCACATGAAGCTTCGGATGAAGTCACATTTTGCCGAGCGGACAGACGGATACATTGAGATCTGGCAGTATGAGGGCGACGTGAGAGGCAAGTTGCTGGTTAGGGAAAAAGTTGAAAGTGATGAGGAGGATGCACAGGCGCAGTGCTACCGGAAAGCAGCCGGTTCTATCAGGCATCTACTGAACGAAATCAGAGATGAGCAGCAGTTAGACCGCAGATGTGCAGGATAGGAGGACGTATGTTTGATAAATTTGGAGAATTTAATAGTGCCGCAGAGATTAATGAATTGGCGGTAAACATGAGAGCAGAAAGTGATACTGACAGTGTGTTGGCGCTTGCAAAAGAGAATGGCATCGAGGAGGAGATGGCAACGATCTTCAATGATGGTGGAATTGATATCATCTGCGATAAGATGTCGGCCGCGATCGGCAAGATCGATGTGGAGTGCGCTGATCTGAAGCCAAAGGAGATTGTGGTTGATTGGATTGAGTATATTAAAGCGACGTGCGCGGAGTCCGAGGAGCTGGCGGAAAAAGTCCGGGAGAAAGGAAAGACAATCAAGGGATGCATCGGAGAACTTCTCAAGTGGAGCTATCAGAACTGCTATGAGATCGACAAGGATATCTGTACTGCGGCCGGAATCAAGGGCGCGAATGTAAAGCTTGGTATTCCGGGAATGGCAAGAGCAAAGAAGATCATCATGGATTACTATCTGGGAGGCGAGAAAAAATGAAGCGGAAAGAGTTGAGTGCGCTCCCGGAACTTACGGTCACACCGGCAATCCGGGATGCTGAGAGGGCAGACGTGCCGAAAGTGAGAGGTAGAGGCTATGGTGGAGAAATTAAAGCGACCAAATATGTTCGATTCTATCGGGCAGCAGTACACGGGGACATCCTCCAGGTTGCCATATTTACGCACAGGTCGGTGCATATGTCGAACAGACCACTGTACACGGTTTTTATCGACAAGAACAAGGATGAACACGAGACACTGACACAGGATGGAAAGTGGAGAAAAGGCAAGATCGGTTATCTTGAAGTAGATGGCAAAAAGTGGGGATGCACGCAGATGGAGTGGGACACCACCAGAGAGCGAAGACTGGTCAACGACTATTTCAACACCGGAACAAACAAGAGTATTTATGCAGCAGTCAATGACTGGCAGGTTGACAGAGGAACAAGGTTGCTGCGTCAGAGATGGAGATCGGAGCTTGACGAGATCGATGCGACGATGTCAGAAGTGCCGGAATTGCCGAAGGATCTGAATGCTTGGATTCGGAAGCACGCATTCGATGAAAATATGTTTTACATGAAAAACAAGAAAAGGATCATCGGGTACTGTACAAGCTGCAACCATTACGTAGATCTCAAGGAAGCGGAGCATGGAGAAGAGGGGAAGTGCCCAAGATGTCACAAGAAGGTGACATTCCGGTCATGGAGAAAACAAAAGTATGTTGTCAGTGAAAAACAATATGCCGGAGTTCTGCAAAAGCTGAACGACGATACAGGATACATATTGCGCGGATTTACCTGCAGGATCACGTGGACGTTAGAAAATGAGTGGAAGAACCCTAAGGTCGACGTGTTCGAGGAATACAGAACAAGACTTGGAAAGCGTTTTACCGAGGAAGAACAGTTTGAGTGGTGCGAGTACAAAAATACCGGTGTGATCAGATGGTGCCATCCAAAATACCACGGATACTACGGAACAGTCGAACAATTTGGGCGAGCGCATATGTACACAGGGAATCTCAAAAAAGAATTAAAAGGCGAAGCGTTCCAAAATGTAAATGTGGCGAAGCTTTTTGATTACGGAAGATCCTATAAGGAGCCGTCGTATGTATTGAGGGTGTGCAACCGGTATCCTTGTTTAGAATACATACAGAAAGCCGGACTAAACAAGCTTGCGGACGAGATCATTAGTTCAAGAGAATATTCGCAGTGTTTTGACTGCTCAAAGAAAAAACTCAATGAGGTGTTAAAGCTGGACAAGCAGAGGTATAACCGGTTGAAAACGATGAATGGAGGAAGCAGGACACTGTATCTGCTCCAGCAAGAACAGCAGTATGGCGGAAAGATAACAAAAGAACTCGCCGAGAGAGCAGAGTCTGAATGCAAAGGAGTATTAGGAATTGAACAGCTGTGTGAGAGAACCGGATTAAATCCGGCGCAGCTGATGAATTATCTTTTCAGGCAGTCAGAGAGAAATGACATGGAATTCAGAGATACGCTGAATACATATACCGACTATCTCAATATGGCAGAAGACAGAGGAATGGAACTAAAGGACGACATTGTCTGCAGACAGAAAGACATGAGAGGGTATCACGATCGCTACGCCGAGGAGAAAAATGCAAAGGAGAACAGAAAGCGTGATATCGAAGTAAACAAGAAGTTTGGCGATATCAAGAAGAACCACAAGCTTAACGCGGAGCACTTTAGTTTCGAGACCAAGGATCTGATCATAGTCGTTCCGACAAAAGCCTCAGACATAACCATGGAGGGAAGAGAACAACACCATTGTGTAGGCGCGAGCAATCTGTATATCGATAGGATGAACCGGGGCGAGAGCTATATCGTATTTCTAAGGCACAAAGACAGACCAAAAGTGCCATATTACACGATCGAGATGAAGTGGACCGGAGAAATAAGACAGTGGTATGCCGCATATGACCGAAAACCTGATAAAGACAAGATCGAGAAGGTCCTTAAGCGGTTTATAAAGAGGGTAGAAACGAAGTGCAGGAAAGAAGAACAGAAGATTGCTCTTGCGGCAGCAGTATAGGAGGAAAAGATGGAAGTAGAGGGACAGATCACTATTGATGAGTGGATGCAGTGGAAAGAGGATATTCGCAGAAAATTAAAAGAGACAGCCGGTAATTTTGTATATATCGGGTGTCGCCTGCGCCAGATCCGGGATTCCGGGATGCTGGAGGGAGCGGCGGACATCTTCGAGTTTGCGGCAAGGGAGTTCGGATTGTCGAAATCGACAACATCAAGATTTATTGCAGTCAATGAAAGATTTGCAGATCCGTATAATCCGCTTCTGATTCGCGAGGAGTTTGAGAATATTGGAAGCAGTAAATTGTCCGAAATGCTCACCCTTCCAGACGCGGAATGTGCGCTTATCACAGAAAAAACGACGGTGAAAGAAATCCGTGATTTGAAAGCCTTCACCAAAGAGGCTGAAAAGCTGGAAACCGAGACAGAATCAGCGGTTGAGCCTGTTGCGACGTCGCAACAGAACACCGAAAATGAACCAAATTATTCGGCATTACAGAAGTGCATTATCAAGTTTTTTGAGGATAAAAAGGCAACCGTCGAAGAGGCATTGGCGCTGATTGCGGAAGAGAAGATAAACGAAGCATACAAGATTATCAATCCGGGCGAATACGCAACTTGCAAAGCGGGTATATGTTTTCTGTTCATGTATGACTTTAACAGGGGCGTAACGTATAAGCTGATGGTGCCGAGTACAACAGAGACGATCAGCTGGACGGAGTTCCTGCATATGATCAGCGAGATATACAGTGAACGGCCATGGGAGGAAATCTATAAGAAAGAGGAGTCGGCCGAAGCAAAGATTCCGGATCAGCCAAAACCACAGGATGTCCCAAAAACAGAAGAAAATGAGCCAGTGAGACAAGAGACATCAAATGAGCCTGAAATCAAGGAAACACAGAATGTACCAGAATCGGACGAGCAGCAGTCGGTGGTACAGAGAACATTGCACGAGGAAGAACCGAGTATTCCAAAGCCTGATCCGGTGCAGGAGCCGAAAATTGAGGAACAAGAGAAAGAAGATGGCGAAGAGGCACAAATCCCGGGACAAGACCCAGTCGAAAATCACAAAGAGTGGATGCCGGATGAAAGCATTTCGGGGCAGCAGTCGACTGTACATCAAATTAAGCTGAAAAGACAGTATTTCAAGGATGTGGCAGATGGAAAGAAAACCTTCGAGCTCAGAAAAAACGATAGGGGATATCGTGTCGGAGATGTCCTTGATATGCGGGAAATCAAAGACGGAGAGGAAACCGGACAACATATAAGGGCTGAAATAACGTATATGCTGGAAAATTACGAAGGTATTGAGGAAGGATATTGCATCTTGGCAATCAGGTTAAAACACGATGAAGAGTAAGCAGGCGAAAGCGCACGAATTCGACAAAAAGACGAGGGTCAAGATCGTAGATCGGGATCATGGAGAATGCATCTTCTGCATGGCCAGATATCACATGAAAGGCGCAGGATGGTATGCCTTAACAATCAAAAGCATTATGCATTATATCCCAAGATCCCAAGGAGGTCTTGGGATTCCGGAAAATGGAGCGGTCGGTTGCCAGTGGCACCATGAGATGCTGGATAACGGCAATACCGGTCGGAGAAAAGAAATGATGCATATTTTCAAGGATTATCTCAAAGAGAGGTATCCTGAGTGGGACGAAAAGAAGCTCGTATATAACAAGTGGGATTTTTAAGGAGGAAAATCATGATCAGGGACAAAGATATTTTTGAAATCAAGAGATTGGCATTGCATAAGAATTGTCACTACCAGAGATTGAAAGGATGCTATGTGAATTCGTCAAAAGAAATTCTTGCGACAATCGATGAGAATTTCCTCAACCTTCCGGAAGAGCAATATTACAAATACCTCGATATTGCGAAGCAGATCTTCCAGCCGAAGGCAATTGATGATAAGAATTTGGAAATTGTGATCAATGATAACCGATCTCTACGACATTTGACAGAATCGAATCTCGATGATGCAGCAGTCGCAGAACTGTATGAGGCAATCATTGAATTATTTGATTACGTTGGAAACTACATGATTCTATTATTCAAAGATACATACGACATCATGAAGAGAACAAGTGACAACAGAGATCTTGACGAGTCAGAGGAAGTATATGATTACATGATTTGCGCAATCTGTCCGGTCGAGCTGGAAAAGCCGGCATTACAGGCAACAGAAGAGGGAGTAACAGACCTTGAACGAAAGTGGATTATTGGCAAGCCTGTCGACGGATTTGTATATCCGGCATTTGAGGAGAGATCTGCGAATGTAGAAAAAGCACTGTATTATACAGCGCATCCAGACGAGCCGAGCCATGATCTTATGGAATATGTCTTGTCTGGAGCAAAGAGATATACCGCAACAGAGTGCCGTATCCGACTGGAAAAGATAATCGAGAACACATTAGGAGAGGCATCAGAGAATTGCATCACAAAGCTAAATGCATTGCTAGAGGGCATTGCAGCGGAAGAAACTGAGGAAAAAGAAACGCCTATAACCGGTGAACTTTTAGAGGAGATGCTGAAGAACGATATTTCAGAAGCAGACGCCCGGTCAATTGTAAAGACGTACTCAAAAGCGTATGAAACGACAGGATTTCCGACAGCGGGCTGGTTATATAGTCAGAAGTCAAGAGATAAATATTATGCAGAGAAGCATAAGGAGAGAGGTAAGCAGCTGTTAGGAGCAGCTGCAACGGCATTGTCACATGTGGGAAGTCTTGACTTAGCAAGTGAGATCGAGGAATACCTCTCTCGTACAAGATAGCCTTTTGATCCTCAAAAAGGGTAAAAATAGATATCACAAATTGTAAGCCATCAAGGTTACCTCCTGCTTCCCAAAGCAGGAGGGGAAAGGAGCAACAGTTGGATGACAAGACGCTGACGGCGATTCAGAAAACGAAGATTTATCTCGAGAATTACAGGGAAATGGAGCGATACATCAATGAGGCAATCTCGGAAGGTTCTCAGGTAGATGATATTGAAAAATATAATATATCCGCAGAGAGCGCGTTCCTCCGGTCGATCAGAGAATGTAAGGCAGAGACGGTTATCCTGCACGAGCACATTCTCCGAGCATTGGAATCTCTGAAACAAGATGCAGAGGCAGCAGGCGAAGGATACAAGTATAAGGCTCTTGAGGTTGTGTATGTTCAAGGAAAGACCTACGAAGAGGTGGCAAGGGAATGTGGATGCGGAAAGAACACTCCGAAGAAGTGGTGTGAGTATATGACGGAGAAGCTGTCAATCAAACTTTTTGGCGCGAAAGCGTTGGAAAACTATGCAAATCGTACGAAAAATAAAAACAATTCGTCAAAAACAGGGTAAAAAGTGGGTGAAAAAGTGGGTAAAAAGTGGGTGAACACAAGACCATTTTCCGGTGGTAATATGTTAGCGTGAACAGTTGGGTAGGCGATTGCAGAGATGCAGTCGCTTTTTTCATGTTGTTTGCCTCTTGCGTTTAGGCGGGTTTCGCATGGCCCGCCTATTGAAGGAGAGAAGGAGGGAACATGCTACTTAAGACCTGCAGATGTGGGAAGCTGATACCACAGACGATGAAGATGTGTGATGCATGTGCGAGTGGGCAGCAGTCGCGGCACGTAGAGTACAACAACACAAGGAGAGACAAGCGGGCAGCAGCGTTCTATGTATCCAAGGAGTGGAGGGCAGTTCGATCAGCGATTATGGCGGTATACGGATATATTGACATATATGCGTTATACGTTGAGCAGCAGCTGATCACGCTTAAAGAATCGGATCCGGTTCACCACATCGTTGAACTGGAGGAAGATTGGAACCAGAGGTTGAATCCGCTCAACCTAATCCCATTAAGCCACTCAACTCATAACACAATAACAGCTCTCTACAAAAGGAGCAAAGCAAGCATGACAGCGACGCAGAGACAGCTAAGATCGCTGATCGAAGTGCACTTCAGAGAAGCAGGGGGATATGAAAAAGTTTTGAGCGACGCTTTTCTAGTCGCACCCCCTCTTTTCCTTGGAGAAAACTCCCCACGAGAATTTCAGTAGAGGGGCAACATGGAAAAACAGGAAAAGTAATGACGGAAAGGGGGATAGTCGCATATGGCAGGACAGAGACAACCAATCAATCTGGTTGCAGTAAAAGGGAAAAAACACCTTACAAAAGCAGAGATTGAAGAGCGTAAAAACACCGAAGTCGTTGCACCATGCGACAAGGTACGCCCTCCGTCTTATCTGACAGCAGACCAAAAGAAGAAATTCAGAAAAGTTGCGAAGGAACTGCTCGCAATCGATCTGATTGCCAATATTGACTGCGATGCACTGGCTCGTCTGGTCATTGCACAGGATCAGTACCTCGAGATCACAGAACAGATCCGGAACACTTCACTGATGGTGGACGTGCCGGTGTATGAGGTACAGATTAATCCGGACACTGGAGAAAAGGAGCGCGTACAGACCGGAACCATGCAGGTCGTGAATAGCGAGAGGGAACGCCTCATGATCATTCAGGATCGATGCATGAAACAGTGCAGACAGGGCGCGGCAGATTTTGGACTCACGGTATCCTCCAGATGCCGGCTGATTGTTCCGAAACCGCAGACACAAGGTCCGGAGAATAAATTTGCAAAGTATGCAAATTGAAACAGACCGTTGTACGCAATACGCGCTCGATGTTGTAGATGGCAAAATCACAGCAGGAATTTTCGTAAAACTTGCCTGTCAGAGACACCTTGACGATATCGAGAAGTCGAAACAGGAAGAGTATAAGTACTATTTCGACGTAGAGAAGTCAGAAGAAATTATCAATTTTGGCGAGGAGCTGACAATTGCGGAGGGTGAGGAACATGAACATGTGAATCTATACCCGTTTCAATGCTTTATTTTAGGCTCACTTAATGGTTGGAGAACCAAGAAAAACGGTTACAGACGATTCAGAACATCGTATGTACAGCTTGGTCGACAGAATGGAAAGTCGTTTATTAACGGTATTCTGGCGTGCTACTACGGAAATTTTGATGGATACAAGTACGGAAAGATATTCTGTACAGCAACAAAACAGGATCAGGCGAATATCGTCTTTGAAGAAATACAAAAATTCATAGAGTCCGATCCGGAACTTGAAGCATGGTTTAAGGTTCATGAGCACAATCACACAATAGACTGTCTGCTGACGCATTCGGAAATTATGGCATTGTCAGGAGACACAAAATCGCTGGATGGACATAGAGCATACCTTGGAATTGTCGATGAGTATCATGCCCATAAGACGAACCAGATGTATAAGCTTCTGGAAGGCGGAATCAAAAAACTTAAGTCGGCGCTGATCTCGGTTATTACTACCGCGGGGTTCGATCTTAAGTCGCCATGTTTCAAATTATATGAATACTGTTGCAATCTGCTCAGAGGCGTTTTCGAGAACGACAGTCAGTTCGTGTATATCGCGCAGATGAATGAGGACGATGATCCATATGAGCCGGAGAATTGGTTGAAAGCAAATCCAATTCTGGAATATGACCCTGATGCAGTAGAACATTTGATTCCAGTATCACATACGGCGCGCGACATGGGCGGGGAGGATCTGAGAGACTTTCTCGTGAAGCAGCTGAACATGTGGGTACAGTGGTCAAATTCATTGTATATCCGAGATATAGAGACTTGGAAACACTGCGCAGTGATGAAATCGCTCGATGATTTCAAGGGAATGCCGTGTTATGTGGGCTTAGATTTATCGGCAGGTGGCGATCTTACATCGTTCGCGCTGATCATAACGCATACGGCGGATGATCAGAAAAAGTATTTTGTGCACACGCACTCTTTTATTCCGGCTGCAAAAGTCAATGAACACATCAAAACGGACAAGATTCCGTATGATCTGTGGATTCAAAAGGGACTTGTGACAGTGACGGAGACTCTTGGCGGCATTAAGACGGATTACAAATACATTCTGAGCTATCTGAAAGACCTGATCAATCAATATGACTTGAAGCCACAGCTGATCTGTTACGATCCGCACAATGCTTCGGCTTTCCTGTCAGATCTTGAAGAACTTGGAATGAATGAACTCTCGATCACGCAGACTGCGAAGGTACTGAATGATGCAACGGTAGATTTCCGGTTGGAGATTCTTGCCGGGAATGTAGAGATAGAGGGTGTGGAAGTCGGAAAAGAAGGAAATAAGATTGTTGTTCCGGCAGACCCGTTGCTCACATGGTCTATCGCAAATGCAAAAACCATCTCGAACAGTTATGGCGAGATCAAGATCGATAAGGAGCTTCGTACTGAGAGAATCGATCCGATCGATGCGATCATCGATGCATGGACAGAAGCTATGAAAGACGAAGTCCAGCCGGATATCAACGAGGAAGTAAATGAATGGCTGGAAATGTATGAGAAATTCAAGAAGGGAGGCGAGACCGAATGAATCCATTTCAGAGATTAGGAAAAAGAATAACGGATTGGTGGAACGGGGACATCCAGGATGACGGATCACTGTCATTGAACTCGCCTGAAACATTGGAACGGCTTGGACTAAGCCGAAACGGAAAGGCAACATCAGAAGTCACTTATTTTACATGCCTCAAAATGCTTACGGAGACATTGGCGAAGATGCCGATCAAGTATTACCAGAAAACGGACAACGGAATTATCGATGCGAAAGCCACGGATACATCAAGGCTGCTTACTGAACGGCCAAATCCGTTTATGACACCGACTACTTTCTGGAACACAGTGGAGATTAACCGTAATCACTACGGTAATGGATATGTGTACATCCGGAAAGTGTTTGACCGGAAAAAGTTTGGCGGCACAATTCGAGTACTGGATCTATGGGTTATGCAGTCCAATTGTGTGCGAATTGTAGTAGATGATGCCGGAATATTTGCAGGAACCGGAAGACTTTGGTATGTGTACACAGATCCGATTCAGGGACGACAGTATGTATTTGGAACAGATGATGTAATGCATTTCAAAACATCGTTCTCATTTGATGGAATCACCGGACTTCCGGTACAGCAGATCTTGAAAGAGACGGTCGGAGGCGCGTCGAAGTCACAGAAGTTCATGAATCGCCTGTATGAAAATGGTCTGACTGCAAAGGCGACACTTGAGTATACAGGTGAACTAAATAAGGACGCAAAGGATAGTTTACGAAAATCCTTTGAGGAGTTTGGATCAGGTGTGGAGAATATGGGAAGGGTGCTTCCGGTGCCGCTCGGCATGAAGATAACACCACTTGACATTAAACTGACCGACTCACAGTTTTTTGAATTGAAGAAATATTCTGCACTGCAGATTGCGGCTGCATTTGGTGTGAAGCCAAATCAGATTAACGATTACTCAAAGTCTTCTTACAGCAATAGCGAGATGCAGCAGTTGTCGTTTTATGTTGACACGGAACTTTACATCATCAAGCAGTATGAGGAAGAAATTAACAATAAGTTATTGACAGACGAGCAACGCAAAGCTGGCTGTTATTACAAATTTAACGAAAAAGTATTGTTCAGGACAGACAGTAAGACGCAGATGCAGTATTTCAAAGACGCAGTAGGTGGATCCATCATGAAGCCAAATGAAGCCAGAAGAAAGTTGGATCTTCCGGATGGAGAAGGTGGAGACACATTATTAGCGAATGGAAGCATGGTCCCGCTAACAATGGCGGGTGCAGCATACACCAAGGATATACAGATCCAAAATCCGGAACAACCGGAAGAAAATGATGATCCGGAGGACAGTCCGGACAAAGTACAAGATCCGGACGAATCAGACAACGATAAGGACGGAGAGGAATAGGAGGTGAGAGAGTGAAAAAGAGATTCAATTTTACGAAGCAGAATCGAGGAAAAACAGAGAATGTTGGATATCTGGACTTTGAGGCAAAGGACGAAGACGAGGGAAGATGTTCGCTCTATTTTTACGGCGACATCGTATCTGAACAGTGGATTTCGGATTGGGATGAGGAAAGCAAATGCCCGGCGGATATTGCAGATTTCCTGAATCAGTTGGATAAATACGAAGATATTGACATTTTCTTCAATTCCGGTGGTGGGGATGTATTCGCAGGACTGGCAATCTATAACCAGTTGAAACGATACTCCGGACATAAGGTCGGATATGTTGACGGAATGGCAGCATCGATTGCATCTGTGATCATGTTCGCTTGTGATGAGTTGCATTTTTCAACAGGAGCACAGGCTATGATTCACAAGCCATCATGCATGGCATTTGGAAATGCGGATGATTTGCAGGATGCAATCAATCAGTTAGATTTGTGTGAGGATTCCATTGTGGACGTGTACATGCAGCATACGTTGAAGGGGATCACAAGAGACGAGATCAAGGATCTCATGCGTCAGGAAACATGGTTTAACGCTGAAAAGATGCAGCAGTATTTTGATGTGCAGATTGAACAGAAGGCAGCAGTCGCAGCGTGTGCCTCGGACTATTTTGCCAAGTACATCAATATTCCGAAGTCTTTGGTAAATAAATCGGGAACAAAGGATATTGTTAATGCGGTAATCAAAGAGCTGGAAAATCGGGACGCGGAGAAAGAAAAGCAGAGGATTGAAGTTGAAAAAGACAAGATTCTCAGTGATTTGTATGAGTATGGAACATAAGGAGGAAAAAGGATGAACAAGAAAGAAATGGAAGAATTTCTGAACAAGATCAACGCAAAGAAGCAGGAGGTCAAGGACCTCGCCAATGCAGGTAAGATCGATGAGGCAAAGAAAGCCAAGGCGGAACTTATTGAGATGCAGGATAAGTTCAATGTGCTCATGGACTTGGATGATAATGAGCAGGAGAACATCACAAACAAAGTTAATGCCGGCACAGTAAAGGATGTAGCGGGAGTAAAGACGGATAAGAAGAGTCTTGTTAAGTCGTTTGTGAATGTAATTAAGGCTGGCTTTTTTGGAACAGAGCCAAACGAGGACGATGTTAAGGTGTACAAAAATGCATTGACATCAGAGGTCACCCCGGGTAGCCAGGGCGAGGTTGGAATTGGTGTCACGATTCCGGAGGATATTAAAACCGATATTATCGAGCTGAGAAGAGCGTCGGACAACCTTGAGCAGTATGTCAATGTGGAAGGTGTAACCACAAACACCGGAAGCCGAAACATCGAAGTTGATGCAGAATCAACACCGTTCGACAACGTGGATGAAGCGAAAGATTTCCCGGAGATGGATGAGCCGAAGTTTAAGCAGGTTAACTATAAGATCAAGAAGAAGGGCGGCATTTTAAAGATTACCGCGGAACTTCTGGAAGACACTGCAGCCAATATTATGGCATACATCAACAAGTGGATTGCCAAGAAGACTAAGGCTACACGTAATTTTATGATTCTTAAGGTGATGGATGCCATGACCAATGGCAAGGAGGTTTCCATCGAGAACCTTGATAGCCTTAAGGACATTTTTAACGAGGAGTTAGATCCGGCAATCGCAGAGGCTGCAATTGTAATCACAAACCAGTCAGGATTTAACTATCTGGATAAGTTAAAGGATAAGGATGGAAAGTACATTCTTCAGGTAGATCCAACAATGAAGACCAAGGGAAAGATGCTTTTTGGCGAATATCCGATCATTAAGCTGTCCAAGAAAACGCTTAAATCCAAGACAATCATGAACAGTGATGGTCACACGATTGACGGTTACAAGCATCCGGTATATTGCGGTGATCTGAAATCTGCGATCACTTTATTTGATCGCGGCGTGCTCACAATCGATATGAACGACAAGGGTGCCGGAATGTGGGATAAGGATCTCACAGGAATTAAGGTACGCGATCGATTCGATGTGCAGGCCGTAGACACGGACGCTTTGATCAAGGGCGAGATTACAGAAATTACCAATGGATAATATGTCAGCAGGGCGGAGTACCGCCCTGCATGAAAGCAGGTGAGCGCATGACGGACGATGAGATGAAAAAATATAAGGAAAAGTTGCTGGACCAATGTAAGACATACTGCCATATCGATTATGACGACGACATTGCCATTCTGGAGCTGATGATTGATACAGCGACAGAGGAGATGGTGGATCTGATCCCGGGATTTGACTTGTATGCAATGACAAGCCGACAGAGGCTGATCGTTCTTATCACGGTCAAAAACCTGTACGACAATCGGGAAAAATACACAGAGACGAAGCAGTTATCCAACGCAGTATCATCGATGCTTTTGAAAGAGATGCATGGAGGTGCTGCGAAGTGACAGGACGAATCCAGATTACCCGAAAGGTAACAAGCATTGTAGACGGAAGAAGCAAGAAAACATCGGAAAATTTCTATTCGTGCTGGTGTGAGGTGAAAAGCCTTGCAACGAGCGAAAAGTACAACGCACTGCAGATCGGACTTGATAATACGATCGTGTTTGAAGTTCGAGCCTGCGCAAAGCTGGAAGAGATCAGATTGAACCTGAAAGAGTTCTATGCCGTATACAAAGGCGTAGAATTTAAGATTTATGATGCAGCACCGAAGTTTGTGGATCAGCAGATGTATCAGTTGAAGTGTAGAGCGGCATCGTAATCAGGAGGTTTCACGATGAGAGTTGAAATGGAATTCCAGGGACTGCAAGAACTGGTTAAGGCATTTGAAGCGGCAGCAAGCGACGCAGATATTGAAGCGGTCAACAAGAAGATCGTGGAGAGAAGTGAGCCGGTTGTTCAGAAGATTATGTCAAAGAAAATTCCAAGGTCAAAGGACGTCAAGCAAAGCGGAAGAGGATTCGGATCTAAGTCTTCGGTATCCGGACACGCAGCGGATAATGTACCGATTGACAAGGTAAAGGTTAAAAACGGAGGTGCAGAGGCGAATGTCGGCTGGAAGAAATCCGACAATAGCGAGCATTTCTATGTGAAATTTATCAACTGGGGTACGATATACCAGCCACCGCGAGAATTTATCTATGCCGCCGGCCGTGAGGCGGATGCAGAATTACAGAAGATCGCAGAAGAGGAATACCAGTCTTATCTGGATAACACATTGAAGTGAGGTGATAGCATGAGCAGCGAACCGGATATAGTCAAAGATGCTTCCGATGCATTACAGCCGATTTCAGATCAGGGAATCGTGGTAATGCAGGGGTGGTATGACAAGAATATTCACGACAGACACGTGACACTGTGGGATCTCGGAGAAGTCGAGGATAATTACTCGGATGATGAAGCAGAAGGGGTGACACTGCAAGTGCAGATCACCATATTTTCGGAAGAGGACGAGCTCAAACTTGCGAGAAAAATTAAGAAACTCATGAAAGAAGCAGGATTTTCATTCGAGGGACGGAATGCAGATGATTCCAAGCCGGAGGATGGAATCCGTATGAAAGCACAAAGATTTTCAAAGTATTACGAAACGGAGGAAGAATAATGGGTGATGTAAAAGAGAGCGTGACGCAGGTAGATGAGAAAACATCAAAAATTGTGAGATCACGAACATGCGGATGTAGAGATTTCTATGCCGCAAAGGTAACACAGAACGATGCGACAGGGTATGTTGCCGGTGTACCGGTGAAGCTGGCGCGAGCAATTAAGGCAAAAATTGATGAGAAGTGGACTTCCGAGAAGATCTTCTCGGACGACAGTCCCGAGGATGTAATCAACTCGTATGAGGGGACTGACGTTGAACTTGAGGTTAATGCCTTGGCACCGCAGGATCGCGCAATGCTGTTTGGCCAGCTGTACGAAAATGGATTCTTGGTAAAGTCGTCCGAGGATCAGGCACCAGAGGTTGCAATCGGATGGCGCGAGCGTAGATTGAATGGAAAGTATGAGTTCCACTGGCTGTACGCAGGTAAGTTCGCTGAAGGAATCAGTGAGGAATCACAGACGAAGGAAGGAAAGCTTTCGCCGACAACCAAGACAATCAAGGGTTCGTTCTACGAGAGAAACCTTGACAATCGTTATCAGATTTCTGTAGATGAGTCAAATCTTCTGGCAGAGAACACCGATGCGAAGACAGCCATCGAGAATTGGTTCGCAAAGGTGCAGGAAAAGGATAAAGCAAACGGTTAAATAGCAGGAGGGAAATAACATGGAAAAACAGATTACTATAGGCGGAAAAACACACGACATGCCGAAGATGTCAATTGATACATATATGGAGTACCTGGATCTCGCAGAGGCGATGGAAGAAAGAACTCGATATACGAGACAGGACATGGAAGCAATGGGAATGTTTGTATGCAAAGCCTACGGCAACCAGTTCACATATGAGGAATTAAAAGATCCAGAGACGGGTCTGGATCCGGCAGAACTGATAATAGAGTTCCAGATGATCGATATGAGCGTCGCGGACAAGCTCACAAAGAAAATGGAAAAGATCAGTGAAAATTTTTAAAGCTGCAAGTGATTCCGGAAGTGGAGATCACTTGCAAGGGAAAAGATTACTTCATCAATTCAATTAAGGTGGAGCAGTACAAAAAATATATTGCGTTAATGGCGAAAAATGATTCTGTCAATCGCCATGACGCAATGTTTTATAACAAGAAAATCCTGCAGGAGGTACTCGGAAACGAGCTCCCTCTTGCAGCAATAGGAACAATACCGGCGTACGAGTTTTTGCTTGCAGTCAAAACGATTCACTTTATCATGCAGGATATCGTCACGGAAAAAATGGTGAACATTCTTAAGGTGGAGAAAGTCGAAAAACAAGAATCAGCATTTGACGAGTATGACAGGGAAAATGGATATGAGGATTTGGATCAGGAGCCGGAAGAGGATGATCCGTGGAAGATATATATGGAAATTGTCGACAGGATAATCAAAATTTCCATCCGACTGTTAAAGAATTCCTATAGTCAAAGCATGAAAGAGGATATGATCGCGCTATGCGACTATATCAAATTTGAATTAGATACCATGGATGAGAATCAATAGGGAGGAGGCTTACAATGGCTTATGCAGGCGTCAAGATAACGGCGAATTCAAGTGATTATCAGGCACAGATGAAATCTGCCGCCAATGCCATGAAGGTGTTATCTGCGGAATACACATCTGCAGCAGCGCAGGCGAAAGCGTATGGAAAAGAGACGGATGGTCTGAAAGTCAAAGCCGAATCCCTCACACAGAAGATCACAGTACAAAGCAAGATTGTACAGATGAATGGTGAGCAGCAGGAGCGGCTTACAAAGAAGCTGTCTGAGCAAAAGGACGAGCAGGAGAAGCTGAAGGCGAAGATCGACGATGCCAGAGCAGCATATGAGAAGTCTGAGAAAGAGACCGGGAAGAATTCGGAACAGACCAAGGCGCTTGCCAAGGAGCTGGACGACCTGGAGCAGCAGTACAAGCTGAACGAGACTGCTATCGGAAGAACAGAGACGGCGCTTGCTAATCAGACAGTAAAAACAGAGAAATCGAAAGCATCTCTCACTGACATGAAGAGGGAACTCAAGGAAGTCAATGAAGAGTTAAAAAATCATAAATTAAATAAATTTGCAGACGCATGCAATTCAGCGGGCGAAAAAGTAGAAGGTTTTGGAAAGAAGATGTCTGTCGTATCAGCTGGGATAGCTGGAATTGGAGCGGCATCGATTGAGTCGTTCACTGAGCTGGATGAAGGATACGATACGATCGTAACTAAGACAGGAGCCACAGACGACGCACTTGAGGGGCTGACACAATCCGCAGACAATTTATTCGGATCGATGCCAGAAGATATGGCAACGGTTGGTGAAGCAATCGGTGAGGTAAATACAAGATTTCATTCTACCGGAGAAGAACTTGAAAATACTTCAAAACAGTTCGTACAGTTCGCTTCTATCAATGATACGAATGTAACGCAATCCGTTGATCAGGTCGACAAGATCATGAAAGCATGGAATATAGATGCTTCACAGACTGGAAATTTATTGGGATTACTTACTGCAAAAGCGCAGGAGACAGGCATCAATGTAGATACGTTAGAGGGATATGTACTCGACAATAATGCTGCATTTAAGGAAATGGGATTGTCATTGCCTCAGGCAATTAACCTGATGGCTCAGTTTGATGCAAATGGTGTTGATTCGACACAGGCATTAGCAGGACTGAAAAAGTCTTTGCAGAACGCAACAGCCGAAGGAAAATCGATGGATGTTGCGCTGAAGGAAACTATCGACAAGATCAAAAATGCAAAGTCTGAGACTAAGGCAATGCAGATTGCAACAGAATTGTTCGGAAAGAAGGGTGCCGCCGAGATGACAAAGGCAATTCGAGAGAATCGAGTTGATCTTACGGATTTGTCATCATCCATGAAGGAATATGGATCAACGGTGGAGGACACCTATAACGGAACACTTGATCCGATAGATAATTCTAAAATTGCAATGAATAATGCAAAACTGGCGTTATCGACATTGGCAACAACAGCGCAGACATCTGCGGCACCTATGATCGAAGACCTAACCGGAAAGATTCAGGATTTGACAAAGTGGTTCACATCATTATCACCGGCGCAGCAAGAAACACTCATAAAAGTCGGACTTGTAACAGCCGCCGTAGGTCCATTAGCTGTTGGCTTTGGAAAAGTTGCAAAAGGTGTATCTTCTACAGTTAAGTTTGGTCAGAAGTTTGTGTCTGGTGCAGCAGGAATCATCGCAAAGATTACGGCGAAAACTGCAGCCACAGCCGCAGGAACGGCGGCAGATACAGCGGGAACTGCAGCCACAGCAGCACATACAGCTGCGACAACCGCGGCTACAGCGACTACAGGAGGTATGACCGCAGCACAGACTGCATTAAACCTTGCAATGTCGCTTTGCCCAATTGTATTGATCGTGGGACTGATTGCCGGTCTTATTGCAGCTGGCGTGGCGTTGTATAAGAACTGGGACAAGATATCTTCGGGTGCCAAGAAACTTTGGGGAAACGCGAAAGAGACATTTTCCAATTTGAGAAAATCCGCGAAAGAGAATTTTGACAAAGTCGCGGAATCCGCGAAACAAGGGTTTAGGAATGCGGGGAATGAGATTAAAAACAGCAAGGTCGGAAAAGCGGCACAGGATATTTTTAAGAAAGTAAGCTCCACAGTGAGCTCGAACATGAAGGAGGCGGTTGGATATGCCAGGAAGAATCTAGGAGACATTAAAGATGCTTATAAGGAGCATGGTGGTGGAATTACCGGGATTGTAGCAGCGTCTATGACTGCGGTAAAGAAAAAGTACCAGCTTGGCTATGATGTAATTAACAAGCTGACTGGCGGTAAGCTTGACACGATGGTTCAGAAGACTAGGGAAGGATTCAAAAAAGCAGTCTCTTCCATAGCAGAGAAGATATCTGATGCAAAAGCGAATGCAACAAAGTTTGCCACAGGGGTTATGGATTCTATAAAAAGTATACCGGGCGAGGCAAAAGATATTGGAAAGAATCTTGTTACAGGACTTTGGAACGGAATTTCCAATATGTCCAAGTGGGTTACTTCCAAGATCAAAGGATTCGGAGATGGCATTCTGTCAGATCTGAAAAGCTTTTTTGGAATTCATTCGCCTTCCAAGGTCATGGAGGAGCAGATCGGCAAGAACCTTGCACTCGGAGTTGCACAGGGAATTACCAAGAATCAGAAGAATGCCAAGAAATCCGCATCTGAGATGGGAGAACTGATTGTAAAGGCTGCCACTACGAAGCTGAAAACATATCAGACGTACCATAAGATGTCCATTAAGCAGGAGACGGAGTATTGGAACACAATCCGGAAAGAATGCAAGAAGGGAACAGCGGCAAGGACGGAAGCTGACAAGAAATATCTTGCAGATAAGAAATCTTTGAATAGCCAGATGCTTAAGGCTCAGAAGGAGTATGCGAAGCAGGAAAAGGAAATCAACAAAAACCTGAAAGCACAGATCAAGAGCCTTAATGATGAGTATAAGAATGCGGTAAAGGAGCGGAAGAACTCCATCTTATCATCGTTCTCACTGTTTGAAAGCTATAATGCGGGTGAATCTGTATCCAAGAGTGACCTGCTTGTAGGAATGCAGACGCAGGTCGAGGCGTTGGATGAGTGGACAAGACAGATCGCTACACTCAAGAGTAGAATCGGTGGCACAGCACTATTTTCAGCAGTGCAGGACATGGGCGTGGATGCGCTGCAGCAGGTTAAGGCTATGAATTCGATGTCGGATGAGGAACTGCAGCGATATCGAAAGATGTATAATCAGCGCCAGTCTACGGCGAAGAATGAGGCAACAACGGAGCTTACGTCCAAGAAAGAAAGCACTGATTCACAGATTCAGAAAGCAACCGAGTCGGCACAGAAAAAGATTGAGACAGCACAGAAGTCATATGCCAAGACGCTGAAAAGCCTTGGCATTGATACTAAGACGACATCAAAACTGATTGCACAGACAGAGAAGCCACTTGTGAAATCGTTCAAGAATATCGGGACCCAGGCGACCAAGAGCATGAAGTCAGCTGTGTCAACGACGAAAAAGGGTGTGGAGTCCTTGAAAAAGGCAACGACGTTTAACTGGTCGCTGCCAAAGCTGAAGCTTCCGCACCTGAGCGTGTCCGCCGGAAAGTCGCCATATGGAATTGACGGCAAGGGATCGCTCCCTAAGTTCAGTGCTGAATACTACAAAAACGGCGCGGTGATGACAAAGCCGACGGTCTTTGGACTACATAAGGACAGATTTATGATAGGCGGTGAAGCAGGGGACGAAGCGATTCTTCCGCTGAGAGCTTTTTATCAGAATCTGAATGCGATGCTTGACAACAAGATTGCAGCAGTACAGAATCTGCAGCCGGTATATGTAACAAATTACACGTATCTGGACGGTGATGAGATTGCATCCCGTACGGTAACGAAGGTGGACCGGTCAATGGTAAAGAATAAAAAGAAGAGGAGGTAAGCACATTGAAGGTAAACAATATAGACATCCGGAAATACGGTGCAAAACAGCTTACTGCAGATGTGCAGCCTCCGTCAATGGATACTAACTATGAGTGGATCACGAGGGCATTATTGCCAATGGAGTTCCAATCAGACGTACAGATGGGGCATTTGAAGCTGTCTGTGTATTTTCGAGGCAAGGATCGCAATGATCTTATCCGTCAGACTTCGAATTTTATGAAGAATTTCCGCGGATCCTGTGATCTGGAACTGGATGGTTACCAGGGAACGTATAAGGGATACATCACATCTGATGATTATGAGAAAAAGAGTGTTAAAGACAGATACGTCGTGAATTTGGAATTTGACGGTTTTTTCTTTGATGATGAGATAGAAATCAATCTGATGGGTAAGACAGAAGCCACAATCTGCAATACCGGCACGAGAGACGCTCCATGTGTGATTGAGGTAGTGGCGGAAAGCACAATAAGCAATTTAACCATAAAAGGATTGAGTGATGAAGCAATCATCATCGAGCAGTTGGATCGGGGAAGCAAACTGATCATTGATGGACGGAATGGAATTGTAACGATGAATGGAAAGAATGCCTTTGAAAAAGTGAACATTTGGGAATTTCCAAGATTAAAGGCAGGAGACAATCTGATTGTACTTTCGTCAGCGAGCGCGGATGTGGCTGTGAAATACAATCCGATGTGGATATAGGAGGCGATGCGATTGCAGGTATATGACGAAAATGGAAAAAGAATCGGAATATTAACCGGTTACAAAGATCGCATGATTGCGGAGACTCTTGATTCTGGGGATAAGGAATTATCGTTTCTTTATCCAATATCAGGACCAATGACAGAACTGCTTAGGGAAGAGTGCTATATTCGGACAAAGACAGATGAGTTTGTTCTTAAATCGATTGAAAATGCAGACGATTTCAACACATACACCGCATCGTTGAATGTGGAAGAACTTGAAGCTGCAGTGTTTATATCAGGCTTTGAATCGGTGGAGAAAACAATCGGTGAGTGCCTTACGACAGCTTTTGCAGGAACCGGTTGGACTGTTACCGTGGAAGGCGTTACCAAGCGACGAACCATTCGAGAAACAGATCAGAAATCTGCATGGAGCATTTTACAGAAAGCGCTGTCGACTTATCGGTGCGAGTGCAGCATCCATTCACTGAACAAGTCAGTCGAGATCCGGGAGCGTGTAGGTGAGGACACAGGTTGTTACTTCATGGAAGGCCTGAATCTCAAGAAATTGTCAACAAAATCGGATACATATGATTTTTACACGAGGATCTATCCGATTGGAAAGGACGGAATCACTCCGGCCAGCATGATCGGACAGGATTATATCGATAACTTCCAATACAGCAAGAAAGTAAAGCCGTATGTATGGAAGGATGATCGGTATACGAATGTGAGCAGTCTGGTTGAAGATGCTACTGCAAAGCTTGAGGAGCTTTCTAGACCTCACACGGAGTATTCGGTTGAGGTAAAGGATCTTGCCGCAGCAAGTGAAATTTACAAGGACATATTATCGTACAACATCGGGGATACGGTCACTTTGATTTCCAAGACTGGAAAGATCCGCGAGAAGCAGCGTATTGTCAAGCTGGTAAGATATCCGGAATCACCGGAGAAAAATACTGCAGAGATTTCAAATGCAAGTAAGACATTTGCAGAGATCCAGCAGGATGAAGTCGATTCACTGACGGAGAGCATCTCGGATGAGACAGAGGCAAGAAAAGCGGAAGACTCAAAGACTTCTGTACGTTTGGAAAAGACAGAAAATAGCATTGAGGCGGAAGTCGCGCAGAGAATTTCTGACAACTTGGAGCTGGCAACAAAAGTCTCTGCCTTGCCACATAAAATCTCGATGGAAGCAACCGGTGGCGAGAAGTCTGTGGGAATCGTAATTCAATTATATGATGAGAACGGAAATCTGATCGATACGACATCAGGAGCAGCGAACATAACAGTTACAGGATTTGTTACATTTAACGACTTGGCCAATGCCGGAAGCACAACGATCAATGGATCCAACATAACAACTGGAACGATTCGAGGAACAAATAGTGAATTTACAAATGTGAAGTTTTTGGAAAAAGTATACTACAGATACAAATGGGGCGGACAGCTATATGATTATCCGATATTTAGCGTTGACCAATTAGGAATCCTTGATTTTTGCGGAGGTGGTGTGCATGTTAATTTCGGTGGTTCTTGGTTGTTTAAAGACACTAGGGTATATCTTGGGAGTATGACATCAAAGAATCGATTAGCCACAATAGGCGATATTCCAAGCGTTCCAGATACATCAAATTTTGCACCGAAATCAAGTCCAACCCTAAGCAACGCCACACTCACAGGGAATATAGATGCAATAGGAATTAAAGGGCGATCGTCAAGTGCGGCAGCAAATGTGAGGTGTCAAGACAGCAGTTCACATGGATATCTAGCGATAGCAGCTACTTCATCAAGGAGATATAAGCACGATATAGCAGACCTTGTAAAGCAAGACCTGAATCCCAAAAAATTATATAACTTACCGGTTCGACAATTCATATACAATTTGGATTATATAGAACCGGATGATCAGCGATACGGAGAGACCGTATGCGGCTTTATAGCGGAAGAAGTAGAAAAGATATATCCGGTAGCTTGCGAATACAATTCTGATGGAATGCCGGAAAATTGGGATATTCGATATATAGTGCCGCCAATGCTATCTTTGATACAAGAACAACATAGAGACATAGAGCAACTCAAAATGGATTATGCAAATCTGCAGGCAGAGTTGCAGATCCTAAAAAATACATTTTTACAAATGGAGGGAAAAGAAATGTTAAGACAGCAGAAAACAACAAACATCAGTGCTACATTAACCGCGAGCGCAGGAAACGGAGAAGAAAAGGCCTATGTGTATTTCTCGGCCACAGTACAGGCAGATGGAAAGCATTCTGTAACTTACACAGTACAAGACGAGGAACTTTTCAGAGAAAATAAGGAAGACTTTGATAAAGAACGTAAGGCATTTGAGAAATCTGTGGAGGAAAATCTGCAGTAAAGGAGTCACGATAAGATGAATGATTTGCAGAAAATGATAACTAAATTCAACCTTGAAATGTCGGGAGATACGAAGAAATACATGGCTTCTGCAATTCAGGGTGATCGAGCAACCAGATATATTGTGGCGAAGCTCATGAACAATGGAGAACCTTATACAATTCCGGATGATGCATACGTGAATGTGAACATTGCAAAGCCGGACGGCAAGTATGTGTATAACACTTGCGAACATTCCGGCGCGGAGGTCACGATTCAGCTGACAAGTCAAGCTTTGGCAGCAGCAGGAACCGCAGTGTGTGATATCGAAGTGAGATCTGCAAATGATCTGCAGATCGTAACGTCAGCATCATTCGAGCTGTCAATCGAGAGAACTCAGCGCAACGATAAGGCTATCGAGTCATCAAACGAGTTCACTGCGATTGAGGTGAAGGTCGCCGAAGCGGTTAAAAAGGTCACAGATGCCGAGGCAGTAATCAATACAGCTGAATCGGCGAGGCAGCAGTCAGAGCAGACTCGCGTGTCAGCAGAAAAAGAGCGCGTTGAGGCAGAAAATTCAAGAGAAAAACTCATTAAGCAGTGGGAGCAGAATGAATCAGAGTGGCAGCAGGCGGAGGAGGAGCGACAAAGAAATGAATCAGAGAGAAATGAAGCGGAGACTGCTCGTATAGCGGACAATAAAGAATGCAAGCAGGCTACAAGGGATGCGAAGCTGGCAGCAGATAATGCAGAAAAAATTAAAAATGAAATTCAACAGAAATTAGACAATGGAGAGTTTAAGGGCGAAAAGGGTGATACTGGAGATACTGGACCTCAAGGAAAGCCAGGTACGCCGGGAACAAAGGGAGACCAAGGAGAGAAAGGCAATCCGGGAGAGAAAGGAGAAAAAGGAGATCCAGGGGAGTCGGGAGTAACAGTACCAGTAAATGGTCTTTTTACACTATCTGTCGATCCAGAGGGAAATCTCTTGTGTTATTACACGGATGAAAGTTCGGCTCCACAATTTGATTTAGATCCAGAAGGAAATCTTTATTATATTACGCCAAACGCGTAGAAAGGAAAATTTATGGCAAAAGTTTGTATAGGAAATGTAAAGGGACCGCAAGGAGAAAGGGGAGAACAAGGAAAAACAGGAGAACAAGGAAAAACTGGTGAAACTGGTCTGCGTGGAAGCCGGTGGAGTGAAGGAACTGCAATTACGGGAACGAGCACTACGGCAGCAGTGTTTGGCGGTACAGGAATCACAGACGCTTTGGTTAATGACCATTATTGGAATACTTCTACTGGAAATGTTTACAGATGCACCGTTGCAGGAGCAGCAAATGTTGCGAAGTGGGTATTTGTTGGAAGTATTAAAGGAAATAAAGGCGATACAGGATCTAAAGGTGACATTGGTGCACAGGGGGAGAAAGGAGAAAAGGGAGACACAGGAGCAATCGGTCCGGTGGGACCGTCAGGTACTGCAGACACAGAATTTACCGAAGCATCTTCGCTCACAAAACTTACATCCGGAGAGGCATTTAAGACGATGCTTGGCAAGATGGCGAAGGCAGTATCAACGATATTTGATAAGTTCGATAAGAATAAGGTGGTCAACAACCAGACAACGACGGTTACCGGCACATATGCGCTTGATGCAGTGCAGGCAAACCCGAACATTGATGGAACATTGGCGAAGCAGATTTCTGATTTAAACGGCAGTTTGAATAATAACCGCAATATTATATGGTCTAGTCCAAACACATT
>OOBY01000117.1_pt1 | contig 99242 bp, 128 predicted proteins | sample 1671751 | NCBI WGS metagenome assembly OOBY01 (sample SAMN06348189, study PRJEB24527) | human gut metagenome | biome: human gut; feature: ankylosing spondylitis patient; material: feces | host: Homo sapiens | place: China | collected 2015-10
TATTAATATATTTATCAAAGAATATTTTTTTATATAAATATAATTATCTATATTTGAACCAAATTAAAAAAAATAAATATGGGACAGATACTTCCTGGGATATTTCTATCTTTTGAAAATCCTAAAGGTGGGGTAGGAAAATCCACCATAACAACTTTATTTGCAAGTTATCTTCATGCCAATGCTAAAGATAAAGGTTTAGTTATCGGAGTCGTAGACATTGATGATTTTCAAAATTCTATTGGTTCACTAAGAGATAGGGATAAAAGAGATCCTGATTATTCTGAAGAATTTGATGTTATTCCTCTCTCATCTGAAGAGTTCATAAATCGAATAGATTTTTTAAGAGATGCCTTTGATATAATTCTTGTAGATTTTCCAGGAAGTTTAAAGCAATCAGGAGTAGTAAAATCATTAATGTTAATTGATATTATCATTATTCCTTTTGAGCCGAGCAAATTAGATCTAATACATACTCTACAATTTTATAAATTTTATGAAGAAAACATACTTAAATATCGCAATGGTCACAATATGAAGACTCTAGTTAGGGGACTACCTAACAGAGTTGTTCCAAATATTTTAGAGTACAAAGATTTAATTGAAAAGAAAGATAAGCTACCTTTTAAACTTCTAGACAATCATATAAAGGATTTAAGAGTTAGTTTTCAAAGAAACTTATCTACAATTTCTAATAACTACGACAATGCGTGCGATGATTTCGGTGAGGAAGTTTTAAAATTAATAATAGAATTTGTAAAATCATAAAAAATGGCAACATCTAATAAAAAGAAATCAAATCAATCACTGTCAGTAGTAGATGATCTACTAAATGTAGCAAATACTATTGAGAATAAAGTGAAAGAAACTAAATCAGTAGCTACTTCTCCAATTCAGGATGAACCAGCTCCTAATATCACTACTCAGAAGAGTGAAAGTCCAATACTTCCGGAAGAACAAATTATTGTTCCGGCTACGGAAGAAGTAAACAATGCAGAAGGTATTTCTATTTTATTCATCAAAAAAGATCCAATAGATAGTAAAGCCATAAAAATTCCAAGTGCAATACATCAAGAATTAAAAGTATTAGCCAGTATATTACCTAATACCACAATGGAACAAATGGCAAGAAATATCTTGGAGGATTTTTTCGATAAAAACAGAAAAGAAATATCAAGCTTAAAGAAAAAAATGCTCAAATAGGGTAGGGGAGTGCTAATTTGACAAATTCTCTTTATTTCTCAATACTTCTATATAGTTATTATATAGAAGTATTGAGAAAATGAAATATCTATATAATATCAACAATGGAACAAGAAACAAAAATAATTCATGTGCATTTGATTTTTAAAAAAATAGACCGATACTTTGGATCAATCAGGGCCATTTATACAGTTTTTTCGGCTGATGAAATAGGTATTACTGAAGAGACTTTAATGCACAAAAAACTCGAAGAGGGTTCACCTATAACAACACAGAAAGCAATTATCAAACGTGGTAAGCTAATTAAAAGTAAGCGAAAATAGTTATTTAAGCCGCAATATGCCATTTGATACTTTTTCTTATGAGATTCTTTATATTTATATAATTATCCCATTTTGAGCTTTAAAATGACCTTTCTGCACTATATTTATCTTCATATATTTCTCTACCTAAAAATTCTAAATATCTGAAAACCTATCTATTATTTGAGTATTAATCCGGTGATTGCTGGCATCGAGCCTGTGAGCAGAGGTATTATCACCAGCTTCACGGATAATGACCGCATAGGTCTGTTCCTGACAGCTGGAGAGCTGGGCACTAATTACCAGGATAATCCTGAAGCTGCCAATGTGCCGGCTATGTATCAGCAGGGTTCCTGGAAGGTAGAGAAGGATCTTGAACTTTCGGAAGAAGGAACAGCCTTCGCTTACTATCCTTATAGTGACAAAGTGCTGGATGGTACAGCTATACCTTTGGAGATTGAAACGCAGACGGACTATCTTTATGCTACTCCCTCGGTTGTCGATGAGAAGAACCCTATAGCTCAGGTCGGCATGAAGCATGCGTTATCCTTGATATCTGTCCGGATCAGGAAGAATGACTACCAGCATGCCGGCCGCCTGACCAAAATCGAGGTGCTCGATGTTCAGGCAGAGGGAGCACTGAACATTTCCTCTGGAGAGGTGACGAAATCTGGTGCGTCCATAACTTATGCTGTAGACCGGGATCTCGTTCTCGATGATAAAGATCTTGTGAAGACACAGATGATCATGCTGCCGACTGTGATCGAAGTTTGAGATAAGATGATCGAGCAGATAAGAGAAAATAACGAAAGTGTAATGAATATCTAAAAAATAGAACATGTCAAAATGACAGTCGCAATAGGTTTTTTCCGAAAGTATGAAAATGATTTCAAGAGATTTGTTCCCCCTTTGGGGGATGAATGGGGGGAGGTAGGTTTAGTCGATAGTATTATTAAATATAGTATTTTAGGATTTTAGGTAGATTAGGAATATGTCCTACGTTTTTACACAGCTAAGAAGTAAGTTGTGTAGCATAATATACTGTTTATCAGTATTTTATTAAGTATTTTATTCATAAGAAACTCCTACAGTCTTACACAGCTAAATGGGTATTCCCTATAGTTTTACACAGCTAAATGAATGATGATTTCACAAAAAAGATGTAATCCCTACGGTTTTACACAGCTGAAAGGCCAATTTCCTACGGTTTTACACAGCTAAAAAGCCATTTCCCTATGGTTTTACACAGCTAAATGATTGTTATTTTGCTGAAAGCATGTGCATTCCCTACACTTTTACACAGCTATTTAAAGTACGCATGAGTTCCTATTTATTAATTCCTTTCCCTACACTTTTACACAGCTAAATACAAATACAAGGAATTGTTTTATTAATCCCTACGGTTTTACACAGCTAAAAAGCCAATTCCCTACACTTTTACACAGCTGATACAAGTAATATAGACTATATTTTTAAATCAAAATTAAATAGTTCTAATCCTAATGCCTCTGGTGCTTGCTTAAACACAGAAATAAAAGTGCTTCTATAAATTGTTCCTTTCAATTCAACTAATTCTTCTGATTGATCAGAATGCGCCCATCGAATGAAATCTTGATATTGATCGAGATCATTTCTGATTTCTGCGACTTTAAGATCGACGCTACGCGAATCTAAATGAGGATAGTATGTTTTGACATATACTTGTTGCAACTCAGAATAAAATTTATCAGTAAAAACAGCTGTAAACTTCTGATCAAAATATTCAAGAGTTTCATTCGGAAAATGAAATTGTACAGTATATGCCCAGCGCTCATTTTCGCCTTTTACAAACTCATACTGGAACTTAGTAACGTCCAAATATCTATTAATATTGTCAAGTATTGAAGCTACTTTCATTTTACGATTATTATTATCAGCAACATTCACTTTGAATATTTTCGCCAACTGATCTACGGTAGTAGTATAAAAAGGAGCTTGTCCTTGAATTATTTTATACCTAATTAGATAAACCATTCTAGAGAGATTCAGATAAAAATATCTGTAACCTTTTCTATCAGGTAGCTTCCTATAATCATGTAAATCAGTAAGATTGTACCTTGTAAATAGTGAATCTTTAATTAAATCATTTAAAGTTGCACTATATAATCTCTTGGTTCCCTTTTTAGTCGTAAAATCAGTCTGAATATCAAATCTAGTTAATATTTGAACAAAATGATAAGAGGTTTTTCCATCTTTTTGTGTTGGAAATCCTAAATTCTCTATACCTAGACGATATAATGCTGCTTCAAATACAGTTTGTATCGGATGTTTAATCTCATTTCCTTCGGTATCAGTAGTTATATAATGAGGTGATCTTCCGCCAAATATAAACCTAAGTTGATCCTCTGAAAGTTTTCTTTGTAGTTTTGTACGTTCATAACCCATCTTCTCACAAAAATCAGCTATAGAAAACCAGTTTTCTCCAAACAGGTTCTTCATCTGATAATTGGCCAAATATACAATCAAATCTATAGAAAGACTCCCGCCAGATTCATATAGTCTATTTATCAGTTCCGAATTTACATTCTCACTTAACGCTCTAGGATAACGACTTAGCTCTTTAGTCATATTATTCAAATATTAATTACTTACTATTAGTCTGTGAGATTACTTTGCTCAAATTCTTTGATTCTGCACTTAACAAGTTCTGCATTAGCTCTTTAGCACTAGTTCCTTCAATAGCTGCCTGTACTGTAAAAGCATGTATTACATCCTCTGAAAGATGTAATAGTTTAGGTTTCATTTCGCCCTTATTAGACTTAATTGTTCTTCCCATAAGCACTTTTGGTTTAAAATTTGAATATCTTTGCAATCAAACAAAGAAAATACAAATATACATCATATATATCATATATGCAATATACATCATATATATTTAAAATGGAAATAATAAAAACATGGAGTTATGTATAAAACTTTAAAGCAGGCATTTAGTGAATTAATAGAAACCAGAAAGTGGTACGAACACTCACTCAGATCACCAATCCAAGCAAAAAATGACAAAGCTAGCTTTAATCAAATGAAGAATCTTCCAGAAGAGCTACTTCGTGACTATTTATCAGCAGCCGGATGGGTCTGTATTCAAGTAGAAGAGTGGAATACACCAGGTACTACAATGGATGAAGCTTTCAAGGAGTTAATAAAAGAACGAAAATGGTATCAGCATTCTTCCCGCTCTCCTTTTCAGGCCCAAAATGATAAAGCTAAATTTCGATCAGGAAAAAGAGTAGTAGAAAATCATATAAGAGAGTATCTTTTAAGCGCAGGATATAAGATTATTCAAGAAGAAAAATGGGTAAAATTGTAGTATTTCAATTATTTAACAGCTTTTTTTTTGCTCCTTTAAAAGTTTTTTAGACTTTTGCGTTCAATAAAACGAACGTTTTTTTAAACTAAATTCGATTGTATATCAATTAGTTACACTCTTTAAACAAACCTACTTTCGGAAAAAGGGTAATGGTATCAGCTACATTTTTTACTTATGAACTAAAGTAACATTTCTTCCCATAATACCTTCAACAACTACTTTTAAACCTATAAATCTTATCCGTCCATGACACGCTCCAATCTCTTTAATTATTTGAGTTTCAAAAATATAGCTTTTTGATGAGATTTCCCAATATTTTCTATTTTTTTTAATAGAGTAGGGGAGTAATCCACGAATCAACCTTACACTGTACCTGAATACATCCAATATATTATCGCTCTTTTCTTATCTATCTCAAAGGATATAATTTATTAACCCTAGAAACAAAGCTGTATTTAACAATTATTCATTGTTTTCTCAAAAATTGGAATGTGAAGATTTCGACTGAATGATCATCCCCCCATAAAGACATGAATCCTCTTTTGACCTATTTTATCTGCGACCAACTTACTTGAAAGGGTGACGAATCTGCTCCTTTAAAGGTGCGTTCTTTCGTATCCATCAACTTACCATCAAAATATACTTCAACTTTGGTAGTCATAGATTTATTAAGATCCTCACAGGTAGCCACCTGGGTGAAAGTCATCATTATACCATCTTCTGCCGTATGATATGAATAACTAGATCGCTGTTCCTCCTCATTGCTTAAACGATAATTCATACCCAAGTCATTTCCTTGCTCATCAAAAATACCATTATTCAATCCGTTACCGCCACCAATACCAACAGTTTGCTCAAAATTGGCTATATCACCCGTTTGTGTTATCACCATTTTATAAGTACCATGCAAGAACTGATTCTTATCTTCATCTTTGCCACAACCTGACAGCCAAACCATTAAAAAGGCAAATGCTACCAATAAATAATTCTTTTTCATGTAAATTACAATTTAAAATAAGTACTAATGTTACTATATAATCTTTTCAGTTTGTATTTCTCTTGTACGATAATATTAGTCTTCAAGCTCTAAATATTGGTAGTTTATACCTCCGAGAACACCCCACCATTTTTCTGGATAATCATTACTACCACCAATTATCTTATCTTCGTCCACTCCTTTCCAACGTTGTAATTCGGAGTCTGAATCACTACGCATCAAAAGCCAGGTATTAGAGCCTTCAGCTCTGTAATAGAAGGAAACAGAAGGAACCCATTTCTTTACGTTAGCTCTATATGTGGAGATAGTACAAGGAAGTTTGCCTTTATACACATCGGTGGTTGATGGAATATCAATAGCCATTCGTCCGATTTCATCTGCCCAGGTATTTCCATCATTCCCTGATTCATTGAAGAAGTCACCATTAAATGTCCTATGCCATACAGCCTTTATCTCGCCTTTTAAAGTAACCGCTGCTCGGTTAGTTATTGTAAATTCCATATTAAAGGGAATATTCAACTTAACAGACTGGATTAGTCCACCATTCGCTTTGAAACTTTCAACATTCATTGATCTTAAAGATGGCATACTATTATCTGCCTGAACAGTAATCATCCAATCACGTTCCTCCGAGTAGCGTTCAGACGGTAGAATCCAAGTGTTAGATCCTTCAGCCTTCAATAACATTTTTAATTTATATGTCCCTGGTCTACTAGTAATAAAGCAAGGTATCTCAACAGTATTATAATAATAGGACTCAAAATAATAGGAAGGGAATTGTTCTACCATTCGATCTCCTTGCCATAAAGAGTATTTTACTCTGCCTTTGAAGCCGTTCTTGCGATCATTCACCACACCGGTAAAAATGTAAGATTCACCCTGAACGACAGTACGACCATAAGGATGAGCCCCCATCTCAACATCTACGACACGGTAATATGCGGAGCCAGGTTGAGTATGATCCTCAATTTGGATGTTATCATCCTTGCCATACTTGGTCCAGTAATCTACGTCCAACTCCAGATCCGGAAGTTCTTCCGGTGTCTTACTTAGATTAAGGGTATAGGTATATTCTTTACCGGCTTCCCAGTTATGAGATTTAGGAACATCCCAGATATAATACTTGTCATCGACAGTGATCTGAAACCTGATGTTCCCCGGTGCTTCTTCGATCACAGTCGGTAGCATGATCATCTGTGTCTTCACAAGATCTTCATCATCGAGAACGAGATCCCGGTTTACAGCATAAGTTATGGCCGCACCGGATTTCGTCACCTCTCCAGAGGAAATGTTCAGTGCTCCCTCTGCCTGAACATCGAGCACCTCGATTTTGGTCAGGCGGCCGGCATGCTGGTAGTCATTCTTCCTGATCCGGACAGATATCAAGGATAACGCATGCTTCATGCCGACCTGAGCTATAGGGTTCTTCTCATCGACAACCGAGGGAGTAGCATAAAGATAGTCCGTCTGCGTTTCAATCTCCAAAGGTATAGCTGTACCATCCAGCACTTTGTCACTATAAGGATAGTAAGCGAAGGCTGTTCCTTCTTCCGAAAGTTCAAGATCCTTCTCTACCTTCCAGGAACCCTGCTGATACATAGCCGGCACATTGGCAGCTTCAGGATTATCCTGGTAATTAGTGCCCAGCTCTCCAGCTGTCAGGAACAGACCTATGCGGTCATTATCCGTGAAGCTGGTGATAATACCTCTGCTCACAGGCTCGATGCCGGCAATCACCGGATTAATACTCAAATAGATAGGTTTGGGGTCTGGAGGAGTGACAGGTTCCTCCGGATCAGGAGGAGTAACAGGAAGGTCAATAATGTCATCTTCCTTAGAACATGAGAAAATAGTAAGACTCAGAAGAGAGATTACTAGCAGCTTTTCAATTTTCATTTTCATAATCAATTATATAATGTTTGGTTTTGTTTCTGTTATATGATTTGAGATTACAAGTCACGGTGTATTTTATTTAGTACCTCTTGACATATTAAAGTTAAAAAAATACCTGCATACGCTCCAACTGCTAACCCTATTAAAAAATTTGTTTCCATAATCGTTATTTTTTGTTTTATTAGTCTTATATTTCTATGATTTATATGTTCAAACTACTTGCTTACATTTGTTTTGTTAATGGCCATCAAAGAAAATCGCCAGTAACGAATGTCCCTAATAATCCAATATTCCCCATACATTCATTTTTCGGGTACTAGATGGATCATCCAATAATATACCGGTAAATAGAAAATAAAAAAATGGCAGTATATATATCCCTGCTGCAACTACAATAGCTATAGATACAACGGGATCTACAACGCTTTTAGTTATAACAAACAAGCTTATAATTATCGCTGCAATACTCATCAGTGATGTAGCCGAATGAACAACCATTCTCTGTCTCATATCATTTTTCCTTTTTTTACTTCAACTTCATATCCACATTCCATCAATACCTCCAAGATACGACCAGTAGATAATTCACCAATATTAAACCGCCTTTTCATTTCCCATGCCTGGGCTCGGTTTAACGATGTTCCAGAATACCAATTACGTTTAGTAAGAAGCTCTCTAAATATACTCTTGATTTCCTCGTCAGTCATACTATATTTCTTTCGATTACAAAGATAAGTAAAAAAAACAATATGTCAATATTATATTGACTTTATTTTATATGTTAAATAGCACTATATCCGCACTACCTCCTGAACCCAATGGGATTACATGGTTTCTCATCCAGTTTCTTTTGCGTCTGCAGTTCGGCCAGTGTTTGATTGATCAGCTCCATTTGCATCCGGGTATCATCATTGATATCGTTATAATCTGCAAATACTTCTTCAATATACTCCTTCAATTCTTTCACTTGATTCTCCAGTTGGCCAACTCGATCTACAACTGGATTTGCTAACACCTTACGAACCGCTATAAATGCACGCATTATATTGATATTAATCTCAATTGCGACATCACTATTCAGAACCGATGAAAGCATTGCTACACCCGGTTCCGTAAAAGCAGAAGGCATATACCTTGTACCACCTCTTTTGTTTGAGGTCGCAAATTGCGACCTCAAACTCTCAAATTCTTCTTTAGAGAGTTCAAACATGAAGTCAGAAGGGAAACGTTTGATATTTCGTTTTACAGACTCCTTCAAACGTTTGGTTTCCATCCCATACATTTCGGCCAAATCAAAGTCCAGCATTACCTTTTGTCCACGCAACTCGTAGATCTTACTTTGAATTACTGTTAATTGTCTATCCATCATTATAATAGCATTTGGATATCACAAATTGTGATCTCAAATTAGTCTATAGCTTTCTTACTCTCGGAAAAATATTACTTTCCATCCAATACCCGGTTCATCAGGTCACATACCTTTTGACAACTATCATGGTCAGCACAAGCAGGGTAGGGGGACCCATCAAAAGTCGCCTGATTATCCATCACTACGAACTTTCCACGATCAAAGGTTACCGGATGATAATACACATCACCGGCTTTAGGTTCAAATGAACACAGCTTTATAATCGTGTTCAACTCTCTGCAGATCCGGGCACATTCTTCTTTGGGGTAGGAGGGAGTACCGCTAAAGGCTTCTACAGGAATAAAAGCAAATCTTACATTATCCCACATCACCGGTGTATAGTTCTTTATCAAATTGGATTCAAACTGCCCCTCATGTTCATATTCCTGTATTGCATCATCCATATGATTCATGATAGGGGTAGGAGGTAACAAATGTTCAAAAGGGCTATATCCTTCCTGAATAGTATCAAAATAGCTGGTTAAGCTATAATACAAATTCTGATAAAGAGGTATTCCATATTTTTTAATAATTTCTCTCATTATAATTTCACGTTCTTGCAGAGTCTTTTCAAAATCTGCTTCACATATTTTGCCATCAATATACTCACAAACTTCCTGAACAGCTATTGAGAGTGATTTTTTAAGTTCAGAGTATTCATTTGCATAACAGACCAATGTTTCTTTAGGCGTAAACACCACTCCGAAATAGTTCCCTTTTATTTGAGGAAAAATCTGACATTGGATATGCCCTTTATATATGTTCCCTTCCATTTAATGTTCGTTTATTATTTCTTTGCCTTACTTCTAATTTTACTAGGTTTTCCTACTATTTCAAGATCCAGGTATTTGAACACCTTCTCTATATCCGATAGCGGAAAGGATCTTTTGCCTATCAGGAAGGAATTAAAATTCTGGAGCGCAAAACCATTGTCGTCAGCACACTTCTTCTGAGTTAATCCTAATTCCGCCAGCCTGTTTTTTATAACTTCTCGTATCATAACAATAATCAACTTACTCCTTTTACTTAAGTACACTATTTACATCCATCTCATTTCCAATCTACTGTTCAGACTTCTGTTCAGACTTCTTATAATTCTTATAATCTTCAGATGAAAGATGATCCTTCATCCATTCATCCATACCGATATCGGTGCGTTCATTTACATAACGGGTAAAGGGAACCATAGTCTTGCACCCTTCAAATCCCAGCCTTCTCATATCAGCTGATACATCAGCAGGTAACCCTTGTAACCATTCCTCATAGAAGAATTTCAGCCGGTCATAACCTATGGAGGAAGCGAGCTGATGGTATCTGTATGCAGCGTTTCCCCATCGGAACAATGTGGCATGCTGCTCCCATACCTCTTTCGGACAGCTATTCAGAAATTCCGCCTGATCTCTCATGCACTCCAGATCAGGATGAGTTGTCATCAACTCCTTTTCATTAATCAGAAATTCCACGATCTCGATTTTGTCTTCCGGAGAAGCATTTAACCAGAATATGGACCAATTTAGATAATTTCCATAGGAATCTATCTTGTACTCTTCAACAGTCTGCCAGGCTGAAGAACTGATAGTTTTCAATATTTCCAGACTATTGCAAAATCCGAACAGCATGTATTGATAAAGAACTTCCGTTTCAAACGGATACACTTCCCAGCGTGATTTCTCATCACGCAAACATGCCAATACCCTGCTTTCGTGGTCCGGATACTTATTAGCTTCAACCTCTATATCAAGAGCTTCAAGCAGAAAACGTTGTATATCACTATCTGTATTCAAATAGAAATCGAATAAATCCCCTTGCTTACTATACCACCTGTCCATAAGATCCCGGAATAATTCCGGTTTCATTTTATTTTCAAGTGACTCAGCTATATAGCTATTACTTACTTTCTCTGTTATGATGATCGAAACTTTGTCGATCACATTAATTGCTTTCTGTATATTCATATTTTTTATATTTCAAACTGGTGTATTTTTTCCGCTTGTTTTTCCTACAATTTCAACAGGTGATACCCTTACCTCCTCAATCCATTCTATTCTTTATTTGAATTAAAAATTTTCTCGGTTATGAAGGTTGTTTACTTACACACTCAGGTGATTTACTACCAAGTGGATTCATATTCTCATCATAGTAAGTCGCAGTGTACATGGTTTCTTTAATCTTATGCTTACCACACTTACTACATATATAGGTAAATGGAGCATCAAAAGGCTCTATCCATTTATGACGGTATTTGTTTGTTGATTTATTCATTACTATTCTTGTTTATATTCATACCCAACTATTCCCATTCCTTTGATAATCTGCGATGGCTTTTTGCATCTCTTCATCGTCTTTAGATTCATGGGTGTATCTCTTATGACAATAACAGTAGTTGCTTCCGTAAGAGCAGCAATTATATGTTTTGTTCAGTTCTTCACCAACTTCCCACCGTGCATCCTCGTTCGGGATTCTTCCCTCTTGTAGCCACTGCCATTTAGTTTTCATCTTTTCTCTATATTCCGCAGCTTCTTTTCTCTTCTGCTCTCGTTTTTGGCCTTTGCCCTGTATTCCTTGTTCTTAGTTGACACAATAGCTTTTGCAGCCACAAGATCCTCATGTACTTCACTTTCAGAGAAACGAATAACCCGATAACTATAATAATTGTTATTCCAGCCTTCTTCACCTTTTGCATCCTCATTGGGTACAAAACCCCTTTTAGCCCATTGCAATTCAGTTCGTTGTTCCATGATAGCTCCTTTCTTTATTAGTTTGATCATTTTTGAGTTCTATTTTAACACATATCCATTCCTTTTGATAAACTTAGGAGACTTAAAGTATTCTGTGAAGTAATCCCATGCCAAATCAACCCCTTGGATGAATACCTGATCATCAATCTCAGTAAACTCTGTCCGTTCATCTATGGCATTGACGACAGCCTGTAGTTTATTCAATACCGTATCATCAGTAACTAAGGCATCTTTACTTCTTTTTATATGCCCGGATTCTATCACATAATCAAAGCTGCCAAATGTTGCATGTATATCTTTATAGTCAACTTCTAATTCAATACTTGAATTATATTTGAAGTAGTTTTTAAAAACCAGCTTTTTGACATAAGACTTTTCCGGAGACAATTTCCTTAATGCACCTGATAGAGTTCGATAGACTTTATTGACTTCAGCGGCAAAGGCCGTATAATGAATTAGGGTTCCTGATTCCCTCGCATATGAGAGTCTGTCAGTATTGGCCAACTCATTGACTCTTACTTCAGATATTTTATTCTGTTTATAGCTTATTGATAGCAGTATCCCTCTGCTATCAGTCATGTGCATTATAGTCTCTACTTTATAGAAAGATCTCTTCTGACCGCTACACACTTGTGTGTAGAAAGGATAACAATAGCTGTATGACAAGTCCGGCTGTTTCATATTTATATCTTCGTAGTTTTCAGTGATTAATCCGTATGCCTGATGGCATTTGAATGATTCTTTGTTTTGTTAACTGTTTCTATTTGGGTATAAATATCATCATATTTGATGATATCACAAAACTTTTCATCAATTATTTTCACTGAACATCAATTCTTTAACAATAAATCTTTTATATGCGTCTAATCATAAAACAATAATTCTCCTTAAATATACAACTAGCACTCATTACAAATAGGCAGAAATAAATAATAAATTTGAATATAGATTCACGAATATTATTCTCTTAACTAGTTATGGGGAAATAATATCATAGCTTCTTCTATTGTATAAGCACTATTCCCCTTTTCTCTAAATAAGTTATTGCAATCTTCTATTAATTTATAAAGAAATAAAATCTTTTCTTTGTATACATATCCCGATATAAACGTTGTTATATTATCTTCTATTCTCTTTCTATTGTTTTCGCTGATAATGGCTAAATTTTTAATTCCATTCATCACAGCTTGTAAAATACTATTTTTATACCAGTCAGTCAGCCATTTATTATCACTACTATCCAAAATTATTTTCTTTAATATTATTAGATATTTTTCCAACGACTCAATATCTAAATGATTAAACCTAAAATTCATATTTAAATAAACTTCATACTCATTATTAGTTAATGAGTCAATCAACAAATCAAGCCCTTCAGGCATTCCATAAGCATTCAATAATAATATGATCCTCTGCTTATTTAAAACTGACAATTTCTCCGAATTATATATATATATTAATTCTGCTAAAATTTCATCTAATACTTTCTTTTCTAATGTTATTGTCTTACTATTCAGAATCACTTCTGACATATCAATCCTAAGTTGTACTGCAAAATTAGAACGTAATCTCCATACTTTTAAGGCAAATTGTCTATTATTACATAATAGATTAACAAGTCTGTCTTGCACAACAACTGCATCTTCTCCAAATCTTAATGGATCTTGTAAGTCATCAAGAGCTGTGTTATAACACTCAAACTGCTCATGTTTCTCAATAAAATCGACATATGCCTTATAAACAAAATAGTCATCTACTATTTTAGATGTATAGTTCTCCCTTATTTGGTTTTTTATAGAATCTAAAGAGCAAACTATTATAGCTTTCTGCATAAATTCAGCCCACTCATCATTTGTTAAACAGGCAAATCCATAGAAAGTTACCAGCTTTAAAAATACTTCGCTGTCAATCATAATATCAAGATGCACAATAAACCTTAAAGAGGTCTTCCATATTTCTAATGGTTTTGAATAACCCTTTAGCGTACTCTCAACCCACCTGCTTATTTTCAACACTTGATCATCAGACAAAGGAATACCATTATCCCTATGTATCTTATTATAAACAATCTGCATTGCAATAGTATTAAAGGCGAATTCATCCTCTAGATAATATCTTAAACTGGCAATATCTACCATATGCGCTTCAGTACTATGATCACGAATAGTAAAATACCCCACGAATTGAATGAAAATACCTTTACCTATTTTGATGCTATCTTTTAAAATTTCCAAAAATTGTTTCCAATCCATTTGCTTTTCCTTCACGAATAAAGGAAGTAAATATTCTCTAAACTTATCTATATCAAAAAGTATATCTATTTCACGTTTTTCATCATCAATCATAATCGATTGATCGTATCTCATCGATTGATCAAATTCCGTTCCTGTGCGAACCGTTATTTGATCTTTAAACTGCCATTTTACATCCTGATTATATATACTATCAGACAATTTTATAAGACTACTGATAGTCAACTTATCAATAAACTTATCAAAATTCTGATCATTCACTAATGTCCCAACAGCATAATAATGATTATCTCTGTCTTCTAAAGTATTTAATATATCACACAGTTTAGTGAGAACCAAGTCGTTTACTATACTCTTACTAAAAAAGGTGACATACTTTTTATCTAGCCCAAAAGACATTTTGGATTCCTCTAAAGCTAGATTAAGAATCGCATCCAGCAAGTTAGAAGATGAATTTAGATAAGGCTCTGCATTTGCCAATGTTCGAAGAACTAGTTCATCATATGTATATTGTGATTCACTACTTAAATGAGAACAGTTATTTGCAAGAAAACCAACAAGAGTTAATAGTCCCTTTTCAGAAGTTACATATCCTAATAAATCAAACGGAATATTATAATTAGCCACATAATTAGTTCCTCCTTCTCTCCGACTTCCAAATAGTTCTATGTTTTCAATAATAATAGGAATAAAGTTCTCTACCTTACCATAAGGAATTATACACAAAAAATCCTTCAACAGTATCTCATCATCCTTCAGAATAGTATAAATCTGCTCAAAATTAATTTGCGTTTTCAGAAAATTATTCGAGAAAGCTATTAACACAGATTGTCTAATACTAATATTCTCGGTCTTATCGGCAAGTATTTCTTCAAGCGATTGGATAATAATATTAGTATCTGCATAATTGGCTCTATATTCAAATCTAGCTAATAATAAGCAGGCATTAATCCTTATGATATCTGAGTTATTAAGATTCACAGCTTCTTGAAGACAGAAATCTATAAATCTAGCATCAGAACCAAATATCGCTAAATCGTCAACCTCTGAATAATTCATCCATGTCTTCTTTATTTTTATCTTTTCCCAGACTGTATAAGCCAAATCATATCGCATTTTTTCTGATAACTTAAATCTTTCAGACTTCAATAATACGTTTGGATTATATCTAAACATCATTTCTACCAATCGTTTAAAAACAGGATTATCTATTTCCATGAAACTAAGAAGCATGATTGAAGTGTTATACCAAGAGGGTTTTATTATCTTGGTACCATCATAACAAATATAGGTACAAATATTTTCAAAAGTATCTGTGACAAGCAGACTTGCAATTAATAGTTCTTTAATTGAATTATGTTCAAAATAAAAGTTATTTTCATTATCTATTTTAACAACAGAAAAACTTCGTAAAATATTTGGCCCTTGTCTATCACCGACTATGTATCTGATTACATCCTCTTCAGATATAGAATTTTCTTCTGATAATTGCATAGCCCACGCAAGTTTGGATAGCATCTCTTTTCCCTCATAAAAAACAGAATCAATTAAATGCTTATCATCTGCATCATAACTAGCTAAAATCAGGTAATCTAAAATTTCTTTACGAGTTACATCAAAACGGGCTTTATTTTTATCATAAAACTTGATAATTGCTTGAAGAAAAAATGGATTTTTCGAATAATCAACTAACTTATTTCTATCTATAAAAGAAAAGAAAAGATCATAATCCATTCCTTTTATCTCTAAGTATTTTCTGACATCTACCATTCTGAAGGAGTTCAAGAAAAAACATTCAAAATTGTCAAAATTATCATTGTAATAATTACTTCTGCAAGTAACTACGATAGTTATTTCCGGATGATTATTAGCTATTTGTTGTATATCCTTCACAGCAATACTGCGCATTGATAATGGAATTTCATCTAAACCATCAAAAAATATTATAACTTTCTCACCTAAATCATAATCCCAATATTCAGGTAAACTAGTAGAAAGCGAATTAGCTACTATGTAGTTTTTTAAAGGGAAATAAATTGGATAATATAATTCACTTTGGGCCAACTTATGGGCTACATGCTGGAGTTCTGTACTCTTTCCAACCCCACCTGAACTTAATATGACAAAACGATTATTCTCTGTTTCTATTCCCTGACATAATGATAAAAGAGTCGTTTCCTTATAGTCCCAAAAAGAAATCTCCTTTTCAGGAGAAACAGTCCTTTCAATAAATGGAGCTGGTTCAACTGGCACCTTATATAATTTTAGAAAATGATTTTTGGGGAGATCATACTTTCCCTTTACGTTTTGGGCTTTAAGAGAATTAAATCCACTCCTAATTACTTCCCCCAAGGAAGTAAGATCAGCCATTACCTGATGACTTAATTTATTGGTTTCAGAAACTCCTTCTTGAATATTCTCAAGACGTATATCGGCAATAATTGTATGAGTTTCCGGATCTTTATTCAACTCTTCCATTAATAGTATAACCAGCGCTTCTGTTGATTTTTGTACTTCTCCTTTATTAATGTATGTCTCTAAATCTTCGAAATGTTTGTATTTATGTATGTATTCAGACTTTCTTATCTCATCATTATCAATCCATCTAGCCAAAGCACGTTGATACACTCGATCAACTTTCTGTTCCCAGTCTTTTTTCAATAGAATTTTAAATAGACTACTAATTATTCCTTTGGCGATTAAGTTACACACTTCCATGGTATTTATATTTTGTTATGTCAATAATTTGATATAAAAGTATGACATAAAAACCTAATATCAAAATATAAGTATATATATTTGCAGCGTAAGGTATTTTACTAGAGTAGTAAATGGTTCGCTGGACTATAATCATTGTTATGTTTAATAATTGGCGCGAATAATCTATCACATCATTACTTTCGGAAAATCATAGACATCTTCTTCCACTAGCCGGTTCATCATGTCGCACACTTTACGAATGCTATCATGTTATATTTAATAGAATTAAGGTGGGATAGTTCTTTACTGACTTCAGGAGCTTGTTATTATTCTCCCATATCCGCAATCAAATCCTTAAATAGTTTTTGTGAGTATCGAATACCTTCATTGAAAGTTGCTTCTTTCTGCATGTCTGTAAGAGTATCGTCATCAACAAAAGTCTCAAATAAGAATCCTATTGCATCAGCTATTTCCTTTTGAGTATCCGGATCAAAATGAGTCTCAACAGCAGTTCTGACAAAACATAGTCCATCATGTACTCTCATTGCATGGTTAGCTGACTCACCATATTCCTTATAGTTTTTCTTAATATCCTCATTTAGTTCTATGGGAAAAGACGTTTTGTTTCTTGCAAAATAACGACATATCACTTCATTGATATCTAGTCCAGTGTTTCTCAATTTTCTTTCTCTATAGCGAGTAAAGAAATGAATACTATAAGCATCAACTCTTCTAGTCATTATAAATGAATCGGAGTCAGTATGTTTATATGGAGAGCAACCCCATTTCAGAAAATAACGTTTACTTCCTCCATTAAATACCGAAAAAATATCAAATTCAGGATTTTCAGCTACTTGCCTGCCAGAAGCATAAAAATATAAAATATATGTGTTGTGGCTTCTAGGGCTTGTGTATTCATACAACTCCCAAACCGGAAAACGCAAAGCTTTTCGGAATTTCTTCACAGCTTTAGGTCTTAACTGCTGATGCTTATACTCTATTCTCGGCAGATCTGCAGCTAAATCCTCGTACATCTCACATAATTTCATAGTTGCAATAACCATAAATATACGAATTAATTTAAAAGTAAATATTTACAGCAAACTCAAACTGGCATATAAATACCTTCTTAAATGTATATATATTATTTTGTTCATCCTTTCCTTTTCTGATCTTCCTCTATCCTCGTTATCAGCTGCTGAATAAATTCCTCTAAAGTTTCTTCCGGAAGTATTTCATTTTTCGTATATGCTTCATCTAAGAGTTCTTTATATTTTTTGTTTCTATCAGAATCAGCAGGCAACAGAACTTTCTTCATATGAGGAGCATTAAAATTCGCATCTGAAGCCATTTTTAAGAAACGCAAGTCATATTCTGAAATCTTACTGGGATCTTTCATATTCAACCATTTGCATCGGTTCAAGGTGAAAGCCACAAAATCCGCCAACTGTAGCATAGGTTCCTCGGCAGATGAGCAATATAAAATCTGCTTATCCTTTAATAAATCACCAAACATTATGCAGGGCTGCTTTGTACCTTTCTTTTTCCGTCCTTCATCAATAACAATCATATATGGAGCAGAATACTCCGGATGAGAATCCAGATACCTCTTGACATTCATCAGAAGTAAAAAGAGCGATAGGTCCTTATAATTATTCAGATCGAACCCCGCCACAATAGTTTTCAACGTCTTCTTCAGTTTTATCCTGCCATAATCATCCTCTCCAAAACTTTGAATGAAGACTGGAAATTGAAAACGTCTCGAAAATAAAGCAAAATCATTGAATATTGCTATCCGGTTCTCGAAATCTATATTATTCTTCCTATAAGCGCCACTTCCGGAAAAAATCTCAGTAAAATGAAATTCATTCAATCCAATAAAAGAATTGAGAGATTTCAATTCAACGCCCATAAAATTTACCGCTTCACAATACTGAATATCATTTAGCACAATTGCACACCATGAGGCAGAATTAGACGTGTCATATTCAAACCCGCTCCTAAATTGCGAAGTCCCTGTGTCATCAATATAAATGTGTGTAGCCATATTTCTTCTTTTTTTAGCAAATATAGATATAATCCAAATCGTATACAATATTCTCTATTAATACATTATTAGTACCTAATAAAGCCCTCTTGTCAACCTTAGTAAATAACACGTATCGTTCAAACATTCCATCCGTTCATTAGTTGTGAACATTTTATGTATATGAACATTCATTTGGATTATAAACTTTCCTTTTAGATTTTCTTCTCTTTTGAGAAGAAAATTACGCCAGCAAGAATGTTAGTAACTCCTTTACTGACATAACTATTGAGATTTATCAATCTAATTACACAAACGACATTAGATCAACTACATATTAATATTCCTTTAAATCTAAAAAATCTTTTAAATTCTATGCACAATTCATTTTATGTTCACTATATTTGTGATGTTCAATATCCATGAACATTGTATTATTATGAACATAAGTATAAATAAAGAAGAATTCATTCATGATGCCATAAACAGTCTTAAAGAGATTATGGGCATTGATGCTATTAATGTAACTGCCACATTAGAAAGGTGGTATGACAGCAATATTCACATTAATGGATCTGATTTCATCGCTGTTGTCAAGAACACAGTTTCACCATCGACTTTCGTATCAACTTTAGATAAGTTGCTTGAAATCAAGAGTAATACTACAAAACCGATCTTACTCATTACCAAACACATTTATCCAAGACTTGCTGATATGTTTTTTCACGAAGGTATAAACGTATTGGATATATCAGGCAATGCTAAAATCCAATCAGAACAAATGTTTATATACATCACAGGAAAAAAGACAAAGGAGATTAAAGACAAGAAAGAAGGAAAACAAAAGATATTCAATGAGACAGGTCTACGTCTTGTTTTCTTCCTACTCATGGACGATGGGAACGTGAACAAAAGCTACCGTGAAATTAACAAAGAGACCCAGCTATCACTAGGTTCAATAAAGAATATCTTTGATGAACTGAAATCATTAAACTTTATCATAACCAGTAAAAAAGGAAGATTTTTGAAAAACAGACAACAACTAATCGATCTGTGGCAATTGAACTATAACCTAAACCTCAAACCTAAGCTACTTATGAAAAGATACACTTTTATAAATAAAGAAGACCGAGATGATTGGATGAATATCATATTGCCCAAAGGTATGCTGTGGGGCGGTGAGAGTGGAGCATTTTTAGTGGATGGTTATCTTCACCCACAACTTTTTGACATATATACTGAAAAAAATAGCCTTGAATTAATAAAAACAGGGAAGTTTAAAATCTCGGAGAATGGAGAAATTAGGGTATATAAAAAATTCTGGAAAGAAGAAGAAACTTTGACTAATACGGTATCAAAATTATTAATATATGCGGATCTGATGGGTAGCGGTGACAGTCGTTGCTTAGAGGCTGCAAAAAGAATTTTAAATAATGAGAACTTCACTAAGTAAAACAGAACTTAAAAATGATCTCTTGTACGACACACTAGAGGCTCTTGCTTTTTCATTATCTCAACTAAAGCTACCACTTTATGTGGTAGGGGCTACTGCCCGTGATATCATAATGAAACTACTAAATGAAGATGATGTCAGAAGAAGGACCAATGATCTTGATGTAGCTATAGCCCTTCAGGAATGGGGGGAATTTGATAGAGTGAAAGAGTCCTTGGAATCCAATCACTTCATAAAAGTTAAAAACAAACAAAAGTTTTACTATAAGGGCAAAAACCATGAAAATGATTTTGAAGTAGATGTAGTTCCTTTCGGCAGAATTGCAGAAAATGAACGGATATGTTGGCCACCAGAAGGAAACCCTGTGATGTCTGTAAGATGTTTTGAGGATGTGATGGCAGACAGCATCTCCATTTCTATCAACGACGAAGTGAATTTTAAAATTGCATCACTTTGTGGGCAGTTTCTCATAAAATTCGATACATGGATTGATCGTCATGCCAATACCGACAAAGATGCAATCGACATGTTTTATTTCCTAGATAAATATTATACAACAATGGTCATGGACCAAAAGACACCACCAGATGAAATCGAACTGGAGAGCGATAATGAGGATTTAGAATTCATTGTTCTTTGCGCCCGATGGATAGCTTATGATATTAGTAAAATGCTAAGCACTGAACACCTTAAATATTATATCAGTTTCATTCAAGAAGAACTAGATAAAGAAGAATCCAGCACACTAATATTCCATTTTATGAAAAACATGAATGAGGATAAAGATAACAGATATGACGTCTGTTACGAGATTTGGAGAAATATAAAGGATTTTTTACAAAAAGAATTAGAGCTAAGAAACAATGAAAATTAAAGCATTCTCAATAGACAATAATACTTATCCAAACGAGGATAGGTATAAATTCACCATTACAAATCAAGATGTCGCAATAGCTATATTAGCAGACGGTATGGGAGGACTATCATATGGGGATAAAGCAGCAGAAGCTGTTTCAAAATCCATCTATGATTACATCATCAATCATCTTACTGAGATACATAACATTACAATGCTACCAGATTCACTGAACCATGCTGATAAAGAATTGGAAGCAATAAGTCTTAGTCTTAAGAGCAATATGGGAACTGCTGTAGCAGTAGCTATAATAGTTAAAGAGGAACTTTATATAACATGGCAAGGAAATGTCAGAATATATCTATATAGAGATGGCGAACTAAGTTGCTTAACTAAAGATCATGTGCTCAATATAGGTTATGGGCAAACTGCTTTATCAAGATGCATTAAAGGAAGCGGACTTCGTGATGACATTCCCACCATCAGACACCAACTGAAAACAAATGACAAGATTTTCCTTTGCTCCGATGGTTTTTACAAAATCTCAGAAATATATTTAGGACGAAGAAATTTCGAAGATATCAAAGATAATATAATCAATCCCGAAGATGATGCTACTCTAATAGAGATTTCATTATAACAGTTTAGACGTTCATATTCTCATCATGTTCATTATTTGTGAACACAATGAGAATATGAACGAAATTATTCTAATACCTCAAACATATTATTTACATTAGTTCTGCTATATAACACTTACTTTCGGAAAAACATGGCTACCTTAACCAATCTTTATGCCTTCCCTGTTTCCAGCTCAGCTAATTTTTCCCTAAAAGCACGAAATTGATCAATAGTTGGGTGAAACGTAGTATTCTCCCAGTTATGGGAGATCATGGATATCATAGAGTCCAAATACTTCCCGCAGTCTAATATAGCAGCACTCTTGTTCACTTGAAAACGCCCCGAAGGATATCTCTTATTATCAAGCACATCCTGTGCCCATGAGAGCAACTCCTTCACCGCCTCATTATCGTAATTCTGTTCCATAATCAAATTTTTCACAAAGATACAAACTACAGAATTATTTCTATCATCATTATTTTATTCTTAGTCAAATTATTATCTTTGCAAAGTACTCCAGTAGTACATAGGCGTTCAGTCTATCTCCATAGAAAAGCGGCAATTTTTCAAGCGAGATATAGATTGGGCGGTGTTCGTGTATTGTAGAAATCAATATACGTGCCCGTTTTATATCTATATATTCTCGCTGGGTTGTTTGCCGCTACCTCTATGGTGTATATATTTATTTTTCGGGCACTTTTTAATTATACATATATGGGCACAATCAAAACTTTAAAAGATTTCTTCTACTTCTACACGGAGCTGGCATATTATTTCGCCATCGGCTATTTGCTACTCATTGCGGTAATAATAGCACTATCAATAGTCATCATTAAACAGAATGATGAGATCGAGATGCAGAGAAGCATCCTTGAACGCACACCCCGATACACGACTTCACATTGTCCCGCTGGACTGTTGGAAGGCGAATACCGTATGCTTTTAAGCCGTATTGAACACAGATAAGACCGGACATATCTACTTGCAGTTTATCGAAAGTACATCGGAGAGCTGTGTAGTGTAGCAAGGAGAAAGACGTTCCTGCTTCAGCTTCCATTTGCGTGTACCGGTCCCCTGGACTGCAAGACCTACCCTGTTCTTGACCAGACCATTGTTCAGCTCATCAATGACATTCATGAGCATGGACAGCTTCTCACGGTCTTCGGTATAAAATAAATTTTGTTGGATGGCAGCATCAGGCACAAGATCCATCACGATCACTCCGGCTTTCTTATACCCCACTCCTTTCCTATATATGGCTTTAAGTGCCAGAAGAGCATGACGCACTATTTCCATCGTATTGTTAGACGGGACCATCAGCTTCACTACACTATTCAGATAAATATGCGTGCCCGGCCGGGCATCATTCATGCACCCGACAAACACCATGAGGGTGAATGCACATGAGTGTTGCCTGCGCAGTTTCAATGCACACATCCCGGCAAATGTAGATACCGCTTCTTCCATATCCGAATATTCGAATATAGTTGTCCCGAAGGATCTGCTCGTGCAGATCTGTTTCTTCCGAGGAGCTACCTGATCGAGATCCAGGCAAGGCTCTCCATTCAGCTCCTTCCATACACGTTCCCCGAAAACAGTCATTTCTTTGCGTACCCACGCAACCGGCATCTGGGAGAATTCATAGGCCGTATTCACATTATATCTCTCCAGTTTCTTTTGATATCTGCTTCCTATCCCCCAAACATCCCCGACACTCGTGAGCTTCAGGGCTTTTTCCCGCTTCTCATCATTGTCTATGATACAAACCCCTTCATAACCGGGAAATTTCTTAGCGAACTTATTGGCCACCTTTGCCAGAGTTTTCGTATTGGCCACACCAGCTGATACCGGTATACCGGTCCCCTTTGTGACAGTCCGGATCATGCTGCGGGTATACTCCTTCAGATCAATGTTACCATAGCCCGATAAATCAAGAAATGACTCATCGACCGAATACACTTCAATATCCGGAGAATAATTTGAGAGTAAGGACATCACCCGGCAAGACATATCCCCATAAAGATTCTGATTTCCTGAGTAGACTCCAATACCATATTCCTTAATTAAGTCTATAATCTGAAAAGCGGGAGTTCCCATCTTTATTCCCAACTTCTTGACCTCATTACTGCGGGCAATGACACAGCCGTCGTTATTGGATAATACCAATAACGGGCGATTATTCCAGTACGGATTAAAGACACGTTCACAGGATACAAAGAAATTATTTCCATCGACTAACGCAATCATCACACCCTCCACCTTTTTATTACCGCAGCAACTATCCCCCAGATCCGCAGGTCATCACTTTCGGTGATCCGGATTTTAGGATAATCCGGATTAGCCGGCATAAGCCAGGCAATACCTTCCTCTATATTCACCCTCTTCAGTGTAAATTCTCCGTCCAGGTAACAAACGGCCAGACAACCATCATAGTGCTCCAGCAATTTATCTACAACCAGCAAATCCTTATCTTCAATGAATTCACCTTTCATTGAATCCCCGTCTACCACCGTAATAAAAGTAGAAGGCGGATTCTTAATCAGGATCTTATTCAAATCCACCTTCCCCAATATCTTCTCCTTCACCAGATACGGCAGTCTCAACTTAGAGATTTCTTCCGGAAGTAACTCTTCAGGTACAATGTCCCAATATACAGATTCCCTGTTTATCTTTACCCCCGCAGTAAGAACTCCCCAGATGGAAACCCCGTCCATACCCTCAGCAGCTCCATATCGCTGCAAACGAAACTCCCCGTCAATGGTATATGCAATCACATCAGATTGCCGTGGCTTAATTGAACGGTCAAAGACCAAGAAATCACTGGAGAAAATACCTGCTTCCGGAAGCAGATCCTTTTCAGCCTGAAGAATAAAAGTATTGGACGGATGTTTGACCAGGACAGCATTCAGATCAATAGGACTGCTCATATAATCTGTTGAAGGCGACGGAAAGCCGGCTTTTACACCGTCTTCCGCAAATGGCACAGTCAGATAACTACTTGTATCCAACGCATATACAGCTAACTTATAACTCATAATATAATCTTCCCTTATTACAAAGATAACAATTCAAATCATTATTTATCCTATTAAAATCGGAGATGTATCACTGTTTTTTTAAGCAGTTGGTCATTTCTACGAACAATATCATAACCTCATTGTACATTCAGTTTTATTATTTTTTTCAATACATTTTTTTATAACGATATCCGTTATAAAAAAGAAACATAAACCATGATTGAGTATATGGCAAATATTTCATATAATTATTATTTACGTTTTATCTTGTTTATAATAAATTATTTTTCTATTTTTGGACATGTAAAACGACACACATCAAAACAGAAAGGAGGCTGAGACTAAATGATTACTATTATTCCTATTTTCTAAAGACTAACAATCTGTATTTATTCCATTATTAATTCACTAAAACGACACACATGAAAACAAATTATTTTTTCAAAAAAAGCATTCTCATACTATTTATGGGTATAACCGGTGGACTATTACTAAATAGTTGTAGCCAGGAAGATCTCAGCGATCCATTAGCTAACGACAATGCCCAAGTACAAACCAGATCTGCACGATCCACCTGGCATTGGAAATGCCCCAGCTGTGGCTTTTATAATGGCGGCTGGAAAAGTAATTGTTCCTATTGCGGAAAGACATATAGCCCTGAACACCGGGACCTGATCTACACCATACTTGATTGTTTGACCCAACACTTAAAAATGATCGAAACAATAGAAGGAGTAGGCGGTAGCGCAGGAGATACAAATCGTACAATAGAGATAGATACAAACAAGTTTCCTGCACGAGTACCTGAAGCCTGGTATGAAACTACGGGTTCTCTAAAATATTATGAAGAATTAAAGAACATGACCTACGTTGGAATTCCAGAATATGCCGAAGGTGTAGAGTTCGGATGGTATAGAACAGTCCGTACACTATATCCAGGAGATACTAAAGTTGAGAGCCTCAGAGTAACATACGACAAATGGCTTATCAATACCGGAAAATATCTCACAGATCAAAGGGGACGGGGAATAAAGGCCGGCAGCAAGGCAGCAATAAAAGCATTCGAAGCATATAGAGGCCATTAAATCCTTATACATAAAAGCTGCCTGGAACCTCCAGGCAGTTTTAACCCTTTATAATCCTTTTAATTATGAAATTAATATCCAGTTTAATACCCGTGTTATTGATAATCTTCCTGACAGCAAGCTGCCAGACAAAGAAAATAACAGCTGGCTCCAAATCAATGGAATCAAAGATACTTTATCAGCAAGCGGTCAATTCTCTGAATAATCAGACATTCGTCATAAAAGCAAATGAGCTGTATCCTGCAAATAGAAAAAGATCCGTAATAACAACAGGCGGCAGCTATATATCCATGAACGGGCAACAGACTGTCATCAGCTTCACGCCAGAGGTGTTTCCGGGTGATTCATGGAAATATCTGAATATACAAGACAATGCTTCCAGAATGACGGTTGAAAAAAATGCCAAGAATGGTAATCAACAATATACCATCAAGGTTGATGGTGGCGAGGAATGGCTGAAAAGAGAGGTACATATCATATTATATATCAATACTAATAAATGCTACGTCCAAGTCAAGGATCGTGCAGGAACTAATATCATCAACTTTAAAGGAGAGATTTACCCTAAAGGAGATTAGGACAACAATGGAGTATTATAAAAGCTGCTTGGCATTACCAAACAGCTTTTATATTTCCAATATGATACTTTCGGAAAAATCCTACAAAAGTGCTACAGGTCGAATCCTGTATAGAAAGACTTGATAGCCATAGCTCTTATGCCCGTCACTCCAGCTGAGATTCCAGTTTTCCTTCCCGGATTTACGTGTAGACGAAAGAATCCTGCGATCCGTTTCGACAGCACTCCCGCCACATATAGCCAAAGCCAGATCAACGTCCTTCTTGTGATCATACATCAATGCCAGTTCACTTATGGAAGGCAGATGCCATTTACCTTTTACAATCGTACCACATGAATAGTTCAAGCAAGCAGTAACTGCCTCACTTTTAATATCAGCAAGCAATAATGTATCTACGCTTCCCTCTATATAATCAATACCTTCGATAGTAGCAAACTGCCTGTTTTTCTGCAATTTATTACTTTCGATCAAAGGCAGGAGATCCCTAACTCCATCTTTAGCGATAACCAGGCTGTGTTTACCAATTATAGCCACTCCCTGAACTTCTTCTGTCTCATGTAGGCACCAATATTTGGGAACTACGCATTTCATACTTTCCGTTAATATATATACACCATCAGGTGCTTCATCCTTAAACCAAAAACTATTTGATTCTGCCATTTTCTATTATTATTTTCTCATGAATTTCTCTCCGGATCTCTTCATTTCTTGCAAACAAGGAGATCTGTTGCCCTTTTGTCATATCATAAGTTATAAATGTTTTGAATAATATTATTTCATATCCTGTAATCTCCACTCCCATAGCAACCCCTTCAAGGCTGGAACCATAGATGTTTCTACGGCACAGATTATCAGATATCAGTTCATCTTCTGTTTCAAAAGTATAACTATTATTCTTCTCAAAATATCTTCTGATCAGATTTACACCGGTAACATCCAGAGACATTCGCTCTGCAAATCTGCTGAAAAAATGAGGAGGATAAACGATCAATATAAGACTGCCATTAGACCATGTAGGCATAAACACATATCTGCCATGAGGTGTCTCCTGATAACATAAAAACGTTATCAATGAGTTATCGCCAATATTCTTCTTATTCCGTGCCTCCCACAAAATAATCCATTTGTTCTTTCTCGGAGAAGTAACGAAGGAATGGAGGTAGATAGGGAACAATACGGATTTCTGAATAATCCTACGGACTTTTGTATCTTTGGTGTCGGATATACTCACCACATTCGGCAGATCAAGCCTGATTTCTTCAAGCAATTCCGCTTCACTCATTTGTGGAATAATCATATTTTGGTATATTTGCGGAGATTCTTCGTGGTTAAAACCATGGTGGATTGATTGACAAGTTGGGCCAGGAATGACTGTCCTGCTCTTTTTGTCATAGTGTATCTATATTCTCCACATTATACGTTTTACCTTCAATCGCTATTTCAGGATCTTCTCCAATATGGATTTTATTTCCACAAGCACATTCAATTTCACATTCTACAACTTGCAATAAAGGTTCCCACGCCAGAGGTTTTCTGCATTTGGGACAATGTATTATGTCCTTGTTTGTTGTATCAAGATACAAAATACAAAGTTTATTAACTATATCAGATTTATTAAGTCCTAGCTCTTTTGAATAATGCTCAAGATAGCTGTTTGCTTGCTCTGATAACGATACTAAATTTTTAATTTTCTTTAATGAGGGACGCCCGGCTCCTGGTCTTTTCCCCCCTCTTTTTCCTTTTGTTTCAGACATATTATTTTTCCAAACGTGTTATAACTCAATTTCAATATAACAATCCAGGTCTACCGTACCGCTTGTAGCGTATATCTTATTATTCTGGTCTGTTTCAATATCGAACCATCTGTCTTCTTCTTCTAATTCATCTTCATCAATATATTCCTTTAGAATATCGTATGATGCTTGACTTTGATTAATGCCTGTCAAATCACAAGGAACCATTTCTCTTCCAAGCAATTGTTCTGTTTGACGACCTTGCGTTTCTGTAAAAAAACCAACTTCTTTCATAATTTGTAGTTATTAGTTGTGTGATGAATCTTAAAAACGAACGTATCCTTCTATCTTGTAAGGTTTGAATACAACTCCTTCGCTATTTTTATTTCTTTCGATTACTTCACCCTCAAATATAACTGCTTTACGCCCCTCGGAATATTCAGGACAATTGGCTGCATATAATGCTATTTCTTTTTCTATTTCGGATTTCGACATACCAGCCAACTCTATACTAAAACCGCATAAACCTGAAAGCTCTACTGCTTCATCCATGCGGCCGGTTTTAAACATTGATGTTCCTCTCTGCAAGTCACCCTCAGCATTCTCGGTAAACCGAAGGAAATACTCGTTACGGGGATTAATGATCATAGTTGATGTTTCAACAGCTTCTGTTTCTTCTCCTTCCTCATATTCGATTGTGATGCTGTCATCCCCCTTCAGTGAATCAATAGCTTCTAGAATAATAGAAGTAGCAATTTCATCTCTTGTATTATCATAGATAACTTCTTTGTATTTAACATCAAACTCGTATTCTTCTGAGGTCTTGCGATTGCGGCATCCTTCAATGATACTTCCTGTTACTGCGAAGAAAATATTTTCGCCTCTTTCTTCAGCGATAACTTTTGCAGCTTCTACGATTTCTGTGATATGTAATGTTTTCATGACTTGTTGTTGTTTGATTACATTACAAATGTAAGAATTTTATTTGATTTCGGATATCTTTATTCAATCTAAATGCTTTTAATATACAATTTTTAACGTTTGAGATCAATTAAGAAACATCTCCCACAACTCACGTTTAACCAAAAGCCATACCTTCTCCACTTCGAAACAGATAATCCCGAAAGATATAGTCTAGACTATGGGTAATAAATTTCATTTTCTCCTAAAATATTAAAGTCGTTTTATTAAATCATTCCTAAATCAAACTCAGAATACAATCGGTTTATACTCTGATTAAGCCACTCCAGGATAACCGATTGTGTGTGGTCGCCTTCAGGGACATAATCCTCCATGATCTTTATCATATCCCGAAGAATCCAGGCCCGTTCTTTGGTTAATTCAATCTTAATACCAGCAATACCAATGCCTATATCCGGAAACCGGACTCTTACCTGCTGCCTGATCCATTCCAGAGTAGCACAATAATTATCACTATCATGTTCCGGAACATGCTCCTCCAATATATTGGTCATATCAACAAGCACACCCGCCCTATATCTTGACAGCCTGATCGGTTTGCCTCGTATTCCTTTCTGTGACATAAGTAATAAACCTTCTGCAAAAGAATAATATTCATTCCTATTTATTTCCTGACTCATATTCATTATTTTCTTTGGATTTTTTCAACGATACACTTATCTCTGATTCGCAGGCTTTTACTGAGTTTTTCTTATGCTTTCAGCCTTATCCTTCGACGAGCCATTCATTCCACTTTTCACAGTCAGATAGAAAGCGAGCGTTATCCGGGTGACAAGATCCTGTCTCAATATAGTAGAGATACACATTTTCGTACAGGCTCAACGCTATCTTACAAGCTACTGCGGATGTTACACCATATAAAAACATGCTATTATCATATTTTTATTATCTTTGCGCATTAACTTTAAAATAAAACGAATATGAAAAAGCCAACAATGGTAAGTGAAATCAAAGCCGTATTACAAGAATCTGGAAAGCCTTTAACTCTTACAGAAATGAAGGATGAATTAACAAAAAGAGGTTTAAATTGGGATCGAACTTCTGAAGAACCTCTTACTGAAAAACAAATTGCTATGAGAGTATCATCTAAAAAAAATTTATCTGAATTCTCGATAACACTTGGTTTGAACGAATGATTCATTTCAATTTTGTTATTAATCATTGTAATATTGGGGATAACACCCTTTAATTATCTCTTCTGCATCCTTTTGATGTTGAGTACCTTTTGCTAAAAGTTCAACGGTTGCAGCCAAAATAGATATTTTGTTAGCATTAAGCCGATAGACATCGGCAACCAATTCAGACATTGCATATCGTTTATCGGACAATCCTTTTAGCTTAATCTTATTCATTTCTGTTCATGTTATACGTTAATACCTTGTTTTCTATAATACTGGGCTATTTTCTCTTTTTGCTCTTCGATTTTTAGATCGAGTTTAGCAACACGATTAACAAGCCTTTCTCGCCTGGCTTCAAGCTCTTCCAACTTTGCAGCCTGTTTCTTTATCATTCGCATACTTTAGCTTCTTTCCGCACGGTTATTAGTCAATTTCAAATTCTCTATCTTGTACCATTAATTGAGGAAACTCCGCTTGAATTATATCCTTTAGCGGTTTACTCATTCCTTCATTCCACGAATCCCACTCAATTGAGAGATGTTCCAAAATACCCTGTAAATAGTAGTGGTTAGACGGAGTGCAGTTACTCATATCTCCCGTATGTCTCATCCCATAAGTATGCCACAATTCAGTTAATCTGTCCCAATCTATATCGGAAAGATTGTATTTTTGCATTAAAAGAGGCTGAATCTCATACCTGCTTATTCCGAAATATTTGCCCATATATTAGCTCCTTTCTATGTATGTTTTACGTTAAATACTAATTGCTTTAAACTCTTGTGGTGAAATCATCTTCTTTGATTTCACCACAAGAAAAAAACACTTCCGCAGGACAAACACATTCAGGCATTCCTCCTATATTGCAATCATCGGGAATAGTTGTCAATATACATAAACCATCTGCGGGCAAATGTTCACAACTTACTCTATCATCCCACTCAATGTACTTTTGTGCTTCCTTTGCGAGAGCTTCACATCTATGCCTATAATTTATGTAGGCATCATCCGCATCTTTCAGTAACTTAGATATATTCATTTCTATTTTGTTTTGAGGTTATCCGTTATACAATCCAACACTATCACGTTTGCTTCTTATCACAACTTTTGCTATTTCATCAATGTTAGTGCATAAGAGCTCAAAGAATTTTCGTGTACATATATCCTGTTCTTCATGTGTCATTTGTCTGTCAATAATAAAGCCTATTGTTTCATCCATACGGTCTGTTATATTATGCGCTATCCAATCATGTACATCAAATGTACCTTTGGGATATTCATCATTTAGTCCTCTAATAGTCCATAAACCGCCATCCATAAGTATGTAATGGCACAATATTTTAGTTCATATATAAATGCAAATCAGTCCTCTCACCACATCCTCGTCCCGGCATATTAATGAGAATGTATCTACTGATTGTTTTTTCCAGTATCATCCACAAAAGATGTTTCTCTCTTTCGGTCATATTTAGCTCCTTTCTATTCTTTATTCGTTAAAAGATAACTTCTCTAGTTTCTCAATCTGCTTACGGAGAGAAGCAATTTTCTTTTTTCTCATATCTTCTGCTTTGTTTAGTGCTTCGGATTTATCGAGGAATGCATCCTTTCCTATGTAATAAAAAGAAAATGTACTATCCCTTACATAGTTAGGATAATCTTTGAAAGTGGATTTATGAATTTCTGTTTCTACTTCCTTTATGCCTGATGTCAGGGCATATCTTGTTATAAATACTTTTGCCATAATATTCTTTTCTATTCTTGTTAAGAATTAATCAATTCATTAAATATCTTCACATAGTGCTCTGAATCCTCTGAAATATCCTTTCGTCACGACGATCCCGATAATAATCATTTGCGGAAAAATAACCAGAGAACATAATAAAGATCATTACTATCGGAAAAAACAATTTCTTCCGGAAGTACCATAGTCCAATACCTAGTATTCCTATTAAAACGGAAAGACCTTGATATAGGCATGTCCTTTGCAGTATATCTGCCATCTCTACAACTATTGTTTCATTCATCTTTCCGATTTCACACACTTAGTATCCAAATTCACGATACAAATACTATCACATATAATTTTGTATTTATAAACGAAAACTGAATCGTCATTTTCTAGTTGGAAATTATCAGTTCCCAATCTTGTAACCAAAAGTCCATTCGAACCCTTTTCTTTCATCACATAATTTGCTATATGTTCAACTCTTCCTTGTAGGGAGAATATGTAATACAGTATGATAAATAACACTCCTATTGCAAAAATCGTAACCGTATTAGCAAAGATCAAAATATTGGACAGTTTGCAAAATCTAAATAAAACACTCGCTAACACAGCTATTACAAGAGTGCCCAATAGAATATACATGACTATATCCATATTTAGTAATGCTGACTGTACTATAAAAGTAAATGTTTCCATATTAATTGTTTTGATGTGATTCTAATGAAGTACCGGGAACCACCCCGGTACTTAAACCCTAACCTGGGGACTGTCCCCAACGGCTCTCCTTTTAGCCGGCATACTAAAGATTAATTGTCATTTTTATATATCACATAATAATGTGGCTCTAATTCCTTTATCAATTCTGCGACCAGGTATTCAGGCGAAATTCCTTTTGCCTGGCAGAACATTAAAATATCATCGAGAGAAAATTGCGAATCTTCATGTCTTCGAATAGTCATTCTCATTGCTGGAATACCAGGAGTAATATGGTCACAGCTGATTTTTTCACTTATATCATTCATAAAACTATTTTGTTTGCGATTTATTTTTAATCATCATTTATATCATAGCTTCTTTGCAACAAGCTACGGTAGAGAACACGGATATCCCGATAATTTTTACAGATCATTTCCTTATCAAAATCTCCGCTTACATTCTTCCTCCAATCTCCGTCCTCCAGCTCTTTAATCTTAGCATCTAATTTTTTAAGAGATGTTCTGATGTAGTTCAGCTGGGAATCAAGTTCTTTCCTTTTCACAGTTCAAATATATATTATATATCTATGAGGAATTGGTATAGCACCAATTATTTAGCTTTACAACAAAGAAATATTGCAAAAACAAACCATGCTAAAGAAAGACTAATTACCGGATATCCAATACCTAAAGATCTCAATAACCAATAGCCGGCTAACATTCCATGAATAAGGGAAAGCATTTTAGCATTAGTGATAACTGTACCTTCCATGAAAGTTGTCAGCAATGAGTTTTTACTTGAGAGCCAGACAGCGATCCGGCTCTTTGTGTCCTGTTGTACAGGTTTTGATAATGATGTTTCCATAATCTTATATTTTTAATTGTTTCTATATCTCTTCCGCACAAAAGTACGTATAAATACGTACTTTACAAAATAAAAGAACTGATATATGTGTACTTTAACCTTATTTAGTGCTTATATATGCGTACTTCACTAATTCAATACTATCTTTGCAAACGTCATTATAAATATTAATGAAATGGTTATTGATAAGATCAAAGAAATTTGCGAGAATAAGAATCTGACTATAACAGAATTAGGCAGAATGATAGGCTTGAAAAAATCGTCTATTTACTCCGTTATAAACAATGGTAATCCTACGGTTGAAACTCTTGAAAAGATAGCTAAAGCTCTCGATGTAAAAGTTAAGGATTTCTTTGAAGAAGACAAAGAGACTTTCACGTGTCCACATTGCGGACAACCAATATGTAACAAGGATTTTTTCCGGAAGTAAACTCTCTGCAATAATCTTCTATCATATGTACCTTTGCGGAAAAATGGATATAAAAAGGGGGTTATTCATATTCGATTCATAACTGAATTAGAATCTTAGGAAGGCATACATACCCATATCCATCAACATCGCAATTATTAATTCACGGTCTTCCGGTAAAGGTCCCAGACTCAGGCTATCACTTGATTCCGACGAAATACTCAGAATCATTTCAGGATCAATAAAGCAGAATCCTGCTGACACCGGCTGTGCTCCTTCTATCGTTATTGCATTATGCGTTACATGATCCGGAAAGATGACCGGCATTTTCAGTCCTGTTTTCTCTTGTTCAAATATGACATACTTCATAATAGATCCTTGTATTATTTACCTAAAAAATATTTTCTTAATAATGTGTTATTAATATCTTTCTTTGTATCAATGAGTGTACCTAATCCCGGAATCCTGAGAACGCCTCCTCTAATGGGATTTATAAGCTCATAATTGCAATGGTGGCAATGTGTTCTCTCTTGCAGGTTATATTTCAGACACGAAGGGCAAATAACATAACCATCCTTCTTGTCATATCCGTATGGATGGAACACCGCATTTTTCCCCACCGTTCCCCAACATTCACCGGCTTGCAAAGGCGGTAATTCTCCGATAGCTTCAATAGTATTTATCCATGGAATCCCGCCTCTTCCGTATTCTTTGTCCATTGAGAAATTGCGCCAATGAGTTGCGTCTTTCCTGTAAGCCAGGAATATCACTCGCTTACGTCTTTGGGGCACACCGTAATCAGCTGCGTCGTGTACCTGGTACGTCATCTCATAACCTGCTTCATCAAAAGCTTCACGTATCCATCGAACGAAAGGCCCTTCTTTTTCACCTTTCTTTCTGCCCAACGACAAGAGTCCTGGTACATTCTCCATAAAGACAAGTTCCGGCTTACAGACCTTGGCATAATAGATATAACGCAAAGGCAACTGGTTCCTTCTATCGTATTCACTTCTGCCAGTATTTGCGGTGCTGAATCCTTGGCATGGCGGTCCTCCGGCAAAAATACGAATATCACCGGGACGAACACCTATTAAATCCATCCAGTCTTCCGGCTCCAAATCCATTATATTCCAGAGAAAAAGGTTAAGGCAGGGCATGGGATCAGGAACAGATAACCAGTTGTCAGGAATCCCATTAGTAAAAAGCCAGTTACCGGTAGTACCGTCTCCCATATACTTTGTAAACTTATTCATTTGTTTAGGAGTAGTCTCTTCGGGTACATATAAATGACTCCAGCCTTTATAACAGAGATTGTACCAATATGTGGATATCGCTTCATGGGCAATATCCATGGCAGAGATACACTTTAATCCTGCCTGGATAAATCCCAGAGATAACCCACCACAGCCGCAAAAGAAATCGGCAAAGGTATTCGACATATCGGGGAAGTTAATATCTGTTTGAGTACTGCAATAAGTAGCTCTTCTATTCATTTGTGCTAAATTTACTAACTTTAATCTGTGCAAAAACCTGCCTGACAACCGGAACCTGTTCCAAAATAAAAGTCCGATTGAACAGGTAATCTTTCTATCTGCCGTAAGGAGTATTTATCTTTAAAAGTATGGCCGTTCATATCTTCCATGATAGCCGCCCACCACATAATTGGATTGGAGGTATCAAAATTCTTACGCAATTGTGCTTCCTGCTTCCAGAAACAGTTCAGGCAGTTTGAGTCTTCTGGAAAATCGATCCCCTTATCGGACCAATATTGTTGAATATGATAATGCGTGATCTTATCTTCTATCAATGGAAACTCACCGATACGCCATACTATTTCCTTCCAACGCTGAACCCATAGTAACGACTTATCCCTCCACTCACATTTATAGGCATACTTAAACAGGTTACTCAAATGGTCTGCTCGTTCTAACTCATCATATCTATAGCCAATCCTCATCATCACCGGAAGTTCGTAATATTTAAAAAGGAATTCGAATATAGGTTGCATTTTAAGCACAGTTGTACAGATACGTTTAGTCCTGTTCGGAATGCACCGGTATGTATTGATCATTTCCTCCCAACCCATCCCTCTTAACCATATTATCTCCCTCCCGATTCTTTGTTCGAGATCGAACATCACTTTGAGAATCTTAGGATCTTCCGAAGTAGCAACGAACTCCGGCATGTGACTACAATACTTTTGTAGTTTGTCATTGGCCATCTGCATCAACAGCTTATCAATATCCCTACCCGCATTATGAGAATCAATACAACAAAGGGCAAATACTTCAATATCTGCTGGATAATGTACAGCAATATAAGAAGAAGTTTTCCCACCCGAAAGACTATTCACAGTTTTCATTGGTTACTTATTTCTAAATTATTCATGTTTTACTTGATTTAAGTATCTCTAATCTATTCATTTCTGTACCTTTATTAGTCAATTCCTAACGCTTGTTTAATGTGTCTTTGGACATCATATCTACCTCTCCATTCTCCACGTTGTTCGTCGATTTTCTCTTTAAGTAAAAGTACATTGCGGACAATGGTAATGTCTTTATATCCAATTAAATCGTAAAAAGGAACATTATCGTCTTCGTCGTCTCTTATTTCCACATCATTAAGTGGAGATGGATGTTCAAGTTTACGTGCTGAATAATTCATTAGTTCGGTTAAGAACTTGTCAAGTTCCTCAATAGTGAGTTTCTTGTCTAAAAATTCTATTTCATTCATATTTTATTAGTTTTATGTTATATATAATTTCCACTATAATCAGGATGATTACTTTCTAATACAGCTTTCATTGCATCCTCAATATTATCAAAATAACCTAAGGAAACAGCATCCGAACCTGTTTCCTCATCGTATGGAGTGGGATAGCCTGCTTCGATTTTCCCTTTATTTTCACCGACTATCACTTCTTGAACCCATCCATAGATTCTTGTCTCCCATTTATCAAACATCATGCTTTTACCCATTATATACTCTACTTTTATCAAGTTATAGTCATTAGGATAATTGACGTTCTGTTCCCAATAAGATTCTGAATTATCAACTGTTATTTTATTCATTTCTATTCTAGTTATTAGTCAATTTCAAATTCTCTATCTTGCACCATTAATTGAGGAAACTCCGTTTGAACTATATCCTTTAGCGGTTTACTCATTCCTTCATTCCAAGAATCCCACTCAACTGCAAGATGTTCCAAAATACCCTGCAAATAGTAATGATTAGACGGGGTACGATTGCTCATATCTCCCTTATGTCTCATTCCATAAGTATGCCACAATTCAGTTAATCTGTCCCAATCCGTATCGGAAAGATTGTATTTTTGCATTAAAAGAGGCTGAATTTCATACCTGCTTATTCCGAAATATTTTCCCATATATTAGCTCCTTTCTTATTTGTTATGAACGTTTCCCTGAATCCAGGAAAACGTTCGGGTTATTACTCTCTTTAATTGCTTTTTGTGCCGCCTTAACTCCCTTCTTGAATCCTTCTATAAAAGCAGCTGAGCATACTTCAAATATTTCGGGAGGACATATCTTAAGTCGTTGTTTAATTGGGCAATTTTTACAAGCTCGACTTTTCATGTTAGCCCGCTTGGCTGCTTTGGTTACTTCTTTCATATCTTAGTTTGAAGGTTATTCGGTCGCTTTCTTAATTGCTTCTTTTGCAGCATCAATCTCTTTAGCTGCAAAAGAATAAATAACCTGATCGTTGTAATCGAATCGCTCTAACATACCTTGTAAAGCTTTCAGTAACTCAGGTGCAGAAGCAAGTAGTTTAGCATATCTTTCTTGCTTTTTAAGTAGTGCTTCCGGTTGTTGTTCTAATGAGGACAAACCAAAATTGCAAACAGGAAATTGTGTACTATCGTCCTCTACTATTCGATAATTAGCACACATCATTTTATTGAGAGGATGATTAAATTGTTCTACTTTTAACTTTTTCATATTTATTCCTTTCTTATTGGTTTTGATTATATCTTGCTAAAAGAAATATTTAGTTTATCTATCCTTTCAGACGCTTTGCATAAGAACCGTTTACATCCGCTTCTTGTTATAGAAAATGCGCAATAGGCGCAAGACCCAGTGGTAGAAATTATTGCTTCAAAAGCCCCTCTACCAACGTAGACAATATCGTATGGCTTAACTTCCTTTTTATTCATTACTGTATTGATTTACGCTATTTGACTTCTACTTTAAATGGAAGAGGATAACCGCCAATCAAACGATTGTAGACATCTTCCCAACAGTACGGCATATTGGCATTATTTGCCAATTCCTTTGCTATCTCTTGTAATCTTTCTTTGCTCATATCTATTTTGTTATTAGTTAATTAGGTAGGATAAATTCCACATTATCTTGACTCATATACTCGGAGAAAGAAGCCTGTGAGCATCCTTTTGAGAAATCATTGTAGCACCGTCCATGCACAGAAAAATAATATCTTTTATCATCAAGTACTCTTCCCTTGCAAACTTCTCCGTCAAAGAAGCACACTATCTCATCACCATTATCCAGCAATCTTCTAAGAAGCTGATAATCCTTACTCAATTTATACGGTTTATTCATATTTATCTTGATTTGAGTTTAGCCATTCTATAATATTGATTACAGCCCTATAGCAACTTTTTGAGTCTTTTAGTAGCCTCTGTTTTTGATCTTCCCCAAACCGCTGGGTTAGTGTCCCCATCTTCATTAATGACTTCTGCCGCTAAGTACCAATAGTCAACATTCACATACCCATTCTCTTTAGAGATTTTTTTTGCCTCGTTCATTGTATCAAATTCAGTAATTATGTCCTGAGTGCCTTTACGACAAATCGCTACGCTAACAACAATTTTACAGTCCTTACAATTCATAGTAATTTAATAATTTACTTTTTTTTGTTTAGTATTCGCTACAAATGTTTTGTTTAATCCTTTGAGATTAATTTCACCTAAATTCTCCCAATCACCATTAGACCATGTTTTTGTGATGCAAGATCCTTTGTATTTGCTGAGATTAGCTTTAATGAGTTTCTTTGCAGGAACAAGCGAATAAAATGTAAATGTATCATTCCACTCTTCACATTCAACATCAAATTCCCATTTTTTAAGTTCCCTATTGAATTTATCACCAATATACCTGTGACAAACTGGCTCACTGAAATTAATTGTATACTGTTTCATATCTTAGTTGTTTTTATACTTATCTCGCACCACAAAGGTACGTATATATACGTACTTTTCCAAATAATCAGACTGATTTATGCGTACTTTAACCTTATTTAGTGCTTATATATGCATACTTCGCTAATTCAATAGAAAAATTGGAAGATATTAAGGACTAGCTGTAAATTTTTCCTCTTATCATAACCGGCTTCCTCCTCATTTACGAATATCCATGCCGGATCGCCTATATCTTTAAGGCAAAGATACTTCCAGAGATGTTATCACACACATGCTCAGGCCCTGCGGATCTAAATAAAAATCTCCATCCCTGCGGGTAGTATTTTTATCTAGAACCACGTGTGTGATATCTCCTACAGAACCATGCCTACAGATAAAGGCGATTAACCCGACAAGGAAAACAGCTTTTAAAAAAAAAGTCAGCCGAAGATAAGAGGAAAAGATACTTCCGGAAAAAATCAATCTGAGGTGAATTAATTACTAAAAAAAGAAAAATAATGAGTAAAGTACAATGTGTTTTCGGTAAAATGCAATTTTTCGCAGATGGTGTCTTGGTTCTTTATATAGACAAAGAAGAATATATTGAGGAAACTATTGCAGAGGAGTATTGCGAAGCAAAAATTGATTCTAATGAATATGACTCTTATGTTATCCCCCAATTATACTATCCGGATATACGAGGAGTTAGAGGAAAAGTAGATTATGGTCATTGCAAAAATCAATTCTAATAAGATAGATATGAATGTAATATGTACAAAATGTGGCGGCACGGATGTTTCCTGTGAGGCTATGATAAACCCCAATAATAAAGAATTTAAGAACTACACTGACGAGTCATTTTTATATGGCTGGTGTGAAAGATGCAACACTGGAGTTATTCTGTCGGATACTGATGAGATACAAGTAAAGATTCAACAGAAATTTGATGCATTTGTCAAAAGGAACGGCAGTGAACCCCACTGTGTGAGCTGCGAAATCGTATGGAAGGATACGAACGATTATTATGATGTAAAAATCCAGCTTTCGAGCGACACTGGGGAGGAGGATGATATATTTTTCTACTGTAACTCTTTGAATGAATTAAAATCGTTAACAACCTTTGGAGTTGAGGATTTTATAGTGACAGAAATAAACAGTTTCTTAAGTCTTGATAACAATAATTCAAAAAGAACAAATAGTCATGATTAAACTAACTAGAGAATTTAAAAGAAAGATAGAATTATTTTCATCTATTCCTTTATACAATTGTATTATAAAAGAGACAAATAGTTATATGGCATTATCTCTTACCACTGACACAGGTATTATGTGGTGTGTAATACGAGAAGGAGATTCAAAATCAATTAAATTGTCAAAGCTTAAAATGCTAGAAAATTACATTAAGATGTCATTGTACAAAATGATAAAAGTAGATTAGAAGTGAATAAAAGAACATCTATGCGAGAAAATCTTTCTTGCATAGATGTATCTCATTTTTGTTAATCCTCTCCCGCCCGCCCTACCAAGGTCATCCTTTCCACCCTATTCTTCCAGAAGTATGAAAGGATACATTACTCACCCTATCAAACCCTGATCCTACAGATCAGGAGAGAGGAAAAGACCAACAGTTAACTTTTCCTCTTATCATAACCGGCTTCCTCCTCATTTACGAATATCCATGCCGGATCGCCTATATCTTTAAGGCAAAGATACTTCCAGAGATGTTATCACACACATGCTCAGGCCCTGCGGATCTAAATAAAAATCTCCATCCCTGCGGGTAGTATTTTTATCTAGAACCACGTGTGTGATATCTCCTACAGAACCATGCCTACAGATAAAGGCGATTAACCCGACAAGGAAAACAGCTTTTAAAAAAAAGTCAGCCGAAGATAAGAAGAAAAGAGACTTCCGGAAAAATCTCGAATCAAAGACGGCTGAGAAATTAATAATTATCTAAAACAATTTTACATTATGAGAAAAAAGAAAAAAAAGTATTCTTTTAGAAGAAAGCATAAACAAGTAAAGAAAACGACCAAAACTGTTACATTCAACGGCATACAGTTAAAGTTATTACGATATGAAAATATGTGGGTATTCCCCGAAATCAGAACTTATATGTACGGAGCAGGCAGTCCAATAGAAATGTCGTTACTCATCTACCAAAATGAAAATTTAAACGACTATGGCACTGTCACAGTGAATTTGCCGGACTGCCAACGTAGTGCAGGGTGTCAGTTCATTGACATCAACAATAATATGCCCTACCTTCTCAAATGGTTGATAAAAAATAAATTTGGTGAGCTTACCGGTCGTTATGGAAAATGCGGATACTGTACTTATCCCGAATTTAATTTTTATGCCGGAAAAACATTCAGAGATTATAAAACAATAAATGATAGAATTGACGAAGAATACGAGAAGTATGACGAGGAATAATCTAAAATAATAAATACTATATATGTAGGGAATCAACTCCCTACATATGCTAAATTATAAAAGACATGGATAAATTAACCAAAACAAAAACCGCATTAAAGGATATTGGCCATAAGAAAGGTCTATATTATAAAGAACAGCAAGCTATTGATATAGCAACTCTTATGCTTAGAGGATTTACGCAAAGACAAGCATACAACTTAATTCAAGCGAGATACAAATAACCTTCAAAACAGAAATAAAAATGGAAACAAAGGAACTGATTGAAATGGCTCAATGTACAATTGATAAAACACACAGGGATATAATGTACACTACATATGACATTATATCAAAAAACGGGAAAACATTCAAACTAGAAATAACAAACGATAACAAGCAAAAAACAATGAAACTTAGATGTTTTCAAGCAATAAATAAGCCGGATTATATCTTTCACAAATTGGGATGGCTATCTGTTGACGGTAAATCATCCAACCTGGATGAGAGTACCATTCTAAACATATTAAGGATGAATTAACTTAGTAACTAATCAATAATAACAATTCAAATATGATACCTACGGAATATAGATACCCGTTTGAGGTTTTTGAAAGAAACTTTCCTCAATACAATGGAGATGAATCGATATTTAATAAATGTTTTGTAACCTTTGGATATAACGATGAAGAAGACTTCAAAAAAGACTGGCCAAATCATAATGAGTTTATATATTTAGACGGATGTGTGTTCAGGTTTAGCGAAGAAAAAACTTCCCCAAAAACACAATAAAAATGAGTTAGGATAGAGCTGCAAGTTCTATCCTAAGATATCTCCCACCCTCCCTATCAAAGTTGTCCTTTCCACCTCATTCTTCCGGAAGTATGAAAGGACACATCTCCTACCCTTATAACCCTGATCCTCCGGATCAGGAGAGCGGAATAAAGTCTATCGTTATGATAAAAACTCTCCCACCCACCCAAAAGTGGTATAGGCTTGTCCTGCTTTTACGTCAGCTCTCTAACATTCCGCAAAGCTACATGTCCGAGAACCAACAAAAAAGCAGGAGGGATAAACAGAACACATTTACCTATGCCCCTTAACGATGCTTTGCTTACCAGCAAAACTATTCGATAAGTGACATAGATAAACGAGTTCCTCAATGTTTATCCTGGCAATCCTTTATTGTTTAACCCAGTTTCTCATCTCCCTACATCCGGCTTCCTCTTTTATCGGTAATATCCATGCCGGATCGCCTATATCTTTAAGGCAAAGATACTTCCAGAGATGTTATCACACACATGCTCAGGCCCTGCGGATCTAAATAAAAATCTCCATCCCTGCGGGTAGTATTTTTATCTAGAACCACGTGTGTGATATCTCCTACAGAACCATGCCTACAGATAAAGGCGATTAACCCGACAAGGAAAACGACTTTTAAAAAAAAAGTCAGCCGATGAAATGAGATAGATACTTACGGAAAAATCTCATTCAGAAGCGAATAAGTTAAACTACTAATTTTAAGAACAATGGAACTTATCAATGAAGAATTAAAAAAGGTGTTCAAAAACTATCCCTTATACTCACAAGATGGTAAAGGACAGAAGGCAACAGTAATCGTAAAGTATTTCTTTCCCCTGTCAGACGCAACATGGATTATAACAGAAGCAGAAGAGTGTCCGAACGGAGACTGGAGGCTCTTTGGATATATCTGCATAACAGATTGGGAATGGGGATATGTCATGTTATCAGAGCTACAAAACTATAGCTATAAAGGTGTATTCACCATCGAGAGAGACTTGTATCTGGAAAAAAATGCAACAGTTGAAGAGTGTATCAAATAAAATATCATAGCAGGGAAAGCAATTTCCCTGCAAATAATCAAGCAAAATGATTTCAAAAGAATTTCAAAAATACTACGATACAATCAGTTCTAACAGAAATAGAAGTGAAGTGTTTACCGATTTTATAGATCACTCCCTGTATGTCTTATCGGCCGGAATGCTGATTGATGAATATACCAGGCTAGAAAAGAAATATAAAAAAGAAGAATTAAATTACTTCATAGAGATGTTACATATAGTCGGCAAACACTCTGAAGGATTCAGGGATTCACTCGGTGATTTATTTATAGAGTATGTAAGTCATGGACAAAACGGACAGTTTTTCACTCCTATATATGTAAGTGGTTTTATGGCTAAGATTCTAGGTACTGGTGAACTTCATTCAAAGGATTCAGTATGTGATCCTTGTTGCGGATCAGGCAGAATGTTATTATCTACCATGAAGCAATTTGTGGAGCAAGAAGGTGAAAGCATACGACCTCAATGTTATGGAGCAGACATAGATCTGATTTGTGTCAAGATGTGTGTTATCAATATGATATTAAACTCAATTCCCGGAGAGATAGCATGGATGAATACATTAACGATGGAGCACTGGCAAAGTTATCATATTGAACTAATCCTTATAGGTGGAATGTGGTTCCCATCATTGACAGTTACCGGAGCCGAAAATACAAGCTTCATACCAATGCTGAAGAAAGAACTAGAGGAAAACCCTGAGCTGACAGAAGAAATCAAGAAGAAAGTGGAAGTCAGACAACTAGCACTTGACTTTTAAACTAAGTCCCGCCCCCTATTTACAGGGGCGGGACTTATCATATAAAGGCGCTGTTAAATATTTAACATATTTAACAGCGCCTTTACTTGTTTTTCTCGTTTATTTTATATAATTTTGCGGAAATTATTATTTTAACATATATATGATTACAAATCATAAAGCGGAGACGCTTTACAACTTGAGACTAGATAAGCCACCTAACCAAAGGTGGAAGTGTTTAACTTTAAAATCAATAAAAAATGGAAATAATATTTCTCATTTTTATTTTGTGTGCTCAACTATATGGAGTAGTTTGCACAATTTTGAAAATGTTTCACATCTTTTTCTAAAAAAGTTTTGATACAATTTTCTAAAATAATGATTATGTTAACACTATCTAAATATATTAGATAGTTCTCTAATTAAAAGAGGGAGATAATATCATTCGCAGTGATATTTATCTTTCTCTTTTTAATTATGCCACAAATATAAAAAGAATATTTGGAATACTTCAATAACGAATCTTTCGAATAACATTATTTAACTTTAAAAAAATAAGCAAACAGTTGGCTGGAATCAATTAATGTGCTAGTTTTGCAGCCGCTTTCCAAAAGGGTCGTACACCTGCTGATAATCAAGACATTACGTTCGCATTTGCTATAAATATAGGATATTAATTTCTTTTTCAACGATACATTATCCTCCTTTTAAATCATTGTTTTTTTTCTCAATATATTAATGATAATAATTTATTATCATTATATTCTAAGATTAAAATAGCCCAAGATTTGAACATTTTAGCAGCCATATATTTACCTAGCATTCAATGACTTACGTTTATCCTTACAAAGATTTTCTTTTATTAAATTGCATCTATCTTGTAAATAAGATCTATATTTTCTTTATAAAAGCACACAAAAACCTTATTTTCATCTCTCATACTCATAAAATATCAAGTTTTACTTTATTTAAGAGATTTTTCTTAGAGTAATTACAAAAAACATCTAAAACATAGTTCACTGTATTTCAACCATTTATAAAAACCAAATCATATAAACAGATTAGGTATCGATGATTTCTATTAATGTTTTAATAATTCAAAATCAATTAATTAACTAACTTGTCTTGTTAAAAATAATCTCTATAATTTGAAAGGCTAATCATAATAACTCATTTCAAACAAAAGATATATTGTATTTAAATCAATTATATTGTTTATAAATATAGAATGGAACTTATCTCGCATAAAAATAAATGATTTAGGTATGAATTTAGCTAATATAACCATTGTTTTCAGCACTTTATTCACAAATTATGGACTTTACATTTTTTCAGTATTTAAAAATATAGTATTTTTGTATAGACACAAGCATTATTCAATACTTGAAAAAAATATAGTTATGAAAAAAGATTTCGAAAAATGTTCTTCCATGTTTGAAACAGACACAAAGAGTAAAACTATAAAATTATTAGTGACTACTTTGATAATTTCTTCACTAATCCTACTAGTCCCTGTGACGACTTCTGCTCAATTCAAGATATCAGAAAAGGAATTTGATAATAAGTATGCAAGTCGTTTTAAGATGATAGATGACAACATAGTAATTCAAAAAGTAATAGAGTTTCCAAATATGAATAAGGATGAGCTATATAATAAAGCTAAAAGATACATGGATGACAGAATATTGAAGAAGTACACAGCAGAGTCTACAAATACTGATTATTCATACACCAACTATTCGCTAATTATTACAGAAAATAAAATTGATTTTTTATGGTCAAAAAGTCTTGTCACAATGAATGCGTCAATAAGATATATTTATAAATTAGAGATTAAAGACTCAAAGTTAAGAGCTACAATTTCTGCTAGATCATTCGCCATTCCTACTTTTCCATATCTTGAATTTAAGGATTGGTTCCCTTATAAAGACAAAATGAAAAAATATATGAGAAGATTGCTGGTTCAATTCGTTGATTATTCAGATGAACTATTCGAACATACCAAAAAAGGAATTGAAACACCACCTGTGAAAGTAGAAGACGAATGGTAATAAAACAGATTTTTAAACACAAATAATTATGAAAATTGCCAGATTTATCTTTCAGAATCCCAAAACAATATTCGATAAGTGTATCCTCTACTTACCTGTAATAAATGCTAAGTATTCTGATTATTATCAGGCAAACCCAGTACTTAAAAATGGTAAGTGGGAATATCCAGGCGGCTTACAGAACGTCCCCAGGACAAGATATCTAGAATTTAATGTTTTGGGAAGGATTATGAGCAACACAACACAGATCTTCCCCTACGAATATACCACAGACTTTATGAAAAAAGTCGGGGATTATGTATACGTCACAATCAATGTTAGCAGTTCAGGTTATGCATCCTTAGATATAACTACACCATGGAACTGGTTCGAGTATGAGCTTTCTGTGAAAGGGAGCATCGTTGGGCGAGTTGATGATATTCAAAAGGGAACAACTGGAAGATGGAGTAATACTGAGATTAGAATTAAGGGTATCTTTTATTCAAGATTCAAAAATGTCTATTTCCCATTTGACCTAAAAGCAGAGTCTAATTATTCCTGCCTTGAAAGAGTATTGCAAGGCAAGCAAAGAATATGGGGCCGTGAAGTTTGCTGGATTGAATGCAACGGTCTTTCAGGCTTTATAAAGGAGGATAAGGTATATTACGGCAGCAGCACTAGCATCAAGATTATTTAATCAACAATTAAACAGTAAAGGTGATTTCATACTTTATACGAAAGTTCAAACCGAAGTCACCTATTGACTGAACGCTGCTAATCTTCTCGAAGTCATACTATTCTATGATAGCAGATAATATTTGTCTAAAGAAAATATTACCTTTGCATTCTAATTATTTATCCACTATGGAACAAGGAGAAATTATACTGTATCAGCCAGACGAAGCTGTTAAACTGGAAGTCCGCCTGGAAGATGAAACTGTTTGGCTGACACAAGCACAGATTGTTGATTTATTCCAATCTAGTAAAGCAAATATAAGCGAACATATTAAAAACATCTATGAATCAGGAGAGTTAACACTTGACTCAACTGTTCGGAAATTCCGAACAGTTCGTTTGGAAGGTGGAAGGAGTGTTACTCGTAATATGGACTACTATAATCTTGATATGATTATATCAGTGGGATATAGGGTATCAAGTAAACGGGGCGTACAGTTCCGTCAATGGGCTAATCGGGTCTTAAAAGACTACCTTTTGAAAGGTTATTCCATCAACCAGCGTGTAGACCAGTTAGAAAGTAAAATTGATCAGAGACTAATAGCTCATGACAGGAAACTGGAAGAGTTGACGAACAAAGTAGACTTTTTCGTCCGCACCTCTCTCCCACCCGTTGAAGGGATCTTCTTCGATGGCCAGATATTCGATGCTTATACCTTCGCCACGAATCTAATAAAATCTGCCAGAAGGTCCATTGTACTCATTGACAATTATATCGATGAAGAAGTTCTGTTGATGTTAAGCAAGAGATCAGCCGGAGTATCAGCAACGATCTATACCAAACAGATCACTCCGCAGCTACAGCTCGATCTAAACAGACATAACAATCAATATGCACGCATCAACATCCGGACATACCGGCAGGCTCATGACCGGTTCCTGATACTCGATAATACTGACGTATATCATATCGGAGCCTCCCTGAAGGATTTAGGAAAGAAACTATTTGCCTTCTCCAAGATGGGGATACCGGCAAGTACCATTATAAACCAATTATAGATATGGCAACTATCCTGCAAGTTGACCGCCTTGGTGAAGCCAGGGAAGTAGTATGTACCACCATGGATGAATGGTGGACAATTAATCAATATGAGAGTAATTCTATCATAGTGGACAAAAAGCCCGGTTTTAAAATCGGGGCCATGATTGAAATAGCCGGTGGTGAGAATGGCCAATCAGCTTTCTTACCTCGAATAGTGAAAAGTATTGAAAAAGAGGATGACCAAAGATGGATAATTACTTTCAATAATAAAGGTGAGAAAAGAAAAAAGGTATCCATAATTACGATCCGGTTAAATCAGGAAGAGTTAGAGCAGCTGGAAGCCTTTAAAAAGATAACAGGCAAGAAAACAGCTAGTGAAGCTTTCAAATACATCATGAAGGAATTTCCAAGATGGAATGTTATGACGAAAGAAAGCTTTCAGAAATGCAGAGAACAAGAAGCCAAATACAACAAACTACTAAAAGCAAATACGGACTTCGTGCTAGCTTTTCAGGAGATGGTTAAAACTGTTAGCAAGCAATAATGCTAGCATGTTTACGGTAAATATTTGATTTATCCATCATAAATGCTAGCAGCATTAGTCTTTTTCTAGAATTTTTCAGGTATTGATTGCTAGCATTTAGTTACTTTCGGAAAAAGAGTTGTCCTTAGTCTGAAGATGATGATCTCGCTTAATTGCGCTTCTTGCTTATGCCAGCTAGATTAGATAATAGTTCCTTTACGGAAGTCTGTTTCGCTCAATACTTTCTAATCCGTAGACTCTGCAAACAAGCTCCCCATATAGAATTCGAAAATTATAATTGATTACTACTTTATGAAACCTGAAAGATATAAAATAGGTCTTGGTTGATCTGCCCCCATGTATGGAGTGCACAATAGAAGAATAAAGAGAAATATCCATTATTTTCAAATATAAGGCAGCTAATTCACTACGAGTTATCTGCCTTATATTGAACCTTTATATATACCCTAAATACATTTAAAAACTCATATCAGCGATTTTTACGATATATGATACGAATTAATTTCCGGTGTATAATAAAATCCTGTTCGTTCATAAATAATAATACTGTCATAAGAGAGGAACCGCTCGAACCTGTATTAAACCATGTTTTGAAAGTATCATTTCTCCAACAATCATTAAATAGGATTTCACCAGTTGTTGAAGGGGGATAGATACTTATAGATATTCTCTCATCTAATCCATTCGGCATAGAACTAACTCTTCTAACTTGTAACAGTGGATTATTCAGCAAAGCTTCTTGATCACCATAAAATGGATTCCTTCGGAATTGTAACCCAACTGAGGAAGGACTTTCATAGCTATTTACTTCAATATTATCATTTGATGGATGAAATGCAAATGGAATTGTAGCATCCATACTAAGAAAGACAGGACTTCCCTTTACACCATCTACATTAAATGGTCTCATATAAACTGTTATCTTATTAGCATTGGGCAGTGTCGGAAGTACACTTTCAGGTTCAACCGTTTGCTTCCATTCATCTACAAAATGGTAGCCACTTTCACTTTTAACTTTCCACTCATATTGAATGTATTTTAAGAAAGGTTCCGCCTTCGGATCAATGCATCTCGCTTTTGCCCGATAATAATTATCAACATACCATTCTAGTACAAATGGAGGAAATCCAACCATGACTTCCTTATGAAACTTAATAGTAACATTATTTATAACACAACTTGCTGTAATGGTAATAACACCATACTTTTTCATTGATAACGTACCAGTATTATCTATTATTGCCACCGACTCGTCAGAACTATTCCATGTAATTGCATAACTTTTTGTATTGTTCCGTATCGAATACTTACTTCCATCTGTAGCAACTTCTGGCCCATCAACCGTTACTTTCATCTGTTCCATCATCCAGTCAAGCATCGTAGGTTCAAAAGATGTATGATAGGTAGAACCTTCAGTTATGTAAAATGCATCAAATGGTGTATGTTTAGGACTAGCTGGAGGAAAATCCATTTTATACTTCTTCTCATAATCACTTTGAGTAAGTTCTACCTTTCCCTCACCAATATCCAATGAACTTACTGTAGGAATAAACATCATCTTATCTTCAAAATCAGTGGTTATATTGTATTTGGCAAAGAAACTGACCCACTTGGGAGCCTGGCTGTTATTTACAGTAGAACCCTCAACTGAGGAGAGTTGATAATAAGACCCAGGCATTTTATCGTAACAAATCATTGAATATGAATAATCTCTTTTATACGAAAAAATCGTCCTGCGTATCTTAACCATCCATAAGAATTTTTTAACATACCGAATATACATGTCACAAACAGAACGCTGGTTATAATAACTTATTGGAGTTGCTTCAAAGTGTAAAAGCAAAGTGGAGCTTCCTGGAAGAAGTCCAAGCATAAAGGTTTGCCAATCTTGAAACACTACTCCCAAAGCAGTTCCTAATAGATTAGGAGCTAAAAATTCCATCAACAAATCCGAGAGAATTGTTGTCGAAGCATATCCATCAACATAAATATAAGGCTTCCGACAATCTATCACCGGTGTCTGACCGTTACTTATACTCACGATCCTCATTTTATAGCCGTTATCTCCTTGAGGATATCCCATTTGCGTTAATTCACGCTGCCAAGCATTATGACAAGAATTATCAACATTTCCATCATTGTCTACATAATTAATAAGCATCTGCCGGGCAGCATTGCTATAAAGAATAGGGGCTATCTTAGATTTAAAATCACCGAGAGCTAGCCTTCCAGCAATCCACTTGTCATGATAAAATTTCAGCAATCCATTTACTCCCTGAAGAACACCAAGAGGAACATGAGCTCCAAGATGCGGAGTGTCATGAAAAAACAGCAAAGATGTGTCATGTATCTTAGATGTTTTTTCCATCTCTTTCAAACCGTAACGAGCTATCAATCCCCCCATACTCTGCCCCATTACTATATTCTTCTCTGTACAACCACTTTCTTTCTTCTTCTGATTTATAATTTCTATTGCACGTTCAAACAAACGTGCATTAGCTTGAATACTTAGCTTGCTATCGAAAAGATCAATATAAATAATATCATACTCATTACGCAGCTTACTAAATGCAGAATACCTTTTTTGTAGTCCTTCAACGAATGTACCAATATGCGTAGATCCATAATTCTTATCACCACGATACGGATTAGATTCTTCTACAAATTCTATAGGATCAAATCCTTCCATAACGATGAAAGGTTTTGTTATCTTTCCAGGATTATACAATGAATATAAATACGATATTCGACCTTTAGCAGTCACACCTTCGAACGGTAATGCAGCAGTTATATCCTCATAATCATCTGCTAGTACCCGGTTAGCCTCCCCCCTAGTAATTACATCGTCTGTTACAACTTTAACAAGACTATGACAATACAGATAACTTCCATTAGCAAGTTTAGCCCTCATTTTTAGGTGCTTAATTCCAGTGGACGAGTATGTAGCCCAAAAATTCACCCCACTGGTAACTACAACATACCCTCTCCCATCATCAGCATCGAATTCTACCTTGATACTTGGCATGTTACTTTTCCAAATAGATGATGGAAAAGAATAATTGATTCTGCTGCCATAAAATATAGTATCTTGTGCTGAAAATCCCATTGTATATCCAGTAGCATAAGGATTTTGCCAAACACCATTCACCTGATTATCAAACACCTGCTCATTCTCATAGCGTATAAGATGATTAGTCAGTGCGTCTTCCCGGATATACGAGTACTGATATAAAATAACCCCCATAATACCCTTTCCTCTTTCAGAAAGAGAATATTGTTGAGCCAACACCTCATCAACATTGAAAGGTTTTGCACCAACAGAAGAAGAGCGTATAGTCCTTAGCAAATTTTCAAAAGCAATCCTATTTACATAATTAGTATCATTCAGTTCACGACCATTATAGATATCCAAATCAGCCAATTCAAAAGCATAATCTCTTAAGAAGCCATGAGGTACTTTACTTTTATCAAGATGCTGGAACATGTTGTCAAGCCAATTTCTTACTTCTTGATTATCTTCAACGAAATGTGTTTGTCCCAATGCTGACAGAGAAATTATGCAGCATATTATTAATAGAATATTTTTCATAATTAATTGACGTTTTAGAATATTATATCAAATAACCCAGGAGTATAAAAGGTTCTATCCCTCTCTATATGATAGCCTTCAAATTTTCCTTCAGTAACAACAGCATTATATGATGCCTCTGGAACTTGGAGGCTCGTTCCTTTGGCCTCAAAGCTAAATAGCCCAAAGATTTCTCCTTTATCAATATCTATTTTGGTGAACTCTATATATCCACTTTTGACAATATTAGTTTTTAGCACTATCCTCTTTTTTCTGATTTCTCTTGGAAGAAGAGATGTATCTGCACATTGATATAAAAATGGAGTCACTTCAATAGACGCAATATAGCATTTATCCTCAAATATAAAAGGACCATTATTATCAATTTGCTTCTTGAAATAATATCGTTCTCCTAATTGTGGTAAAGCCTTTTGAGTAACAGAGAGATAAACCCTATAATCCCAACCTTCTTTATCTTGGACACTCTTATTTATATTAAAAGTAAAAGTCTCATCTTCATCATATGAATAATTCATGTGAAAATTCGAGGGGGCATCAAAGGCTTTTCTTAATCCTTCTCCCCTAACAAATTTACCATTAATATTACATTCAATAAAGCTTTTATTTTTAAATAATGATTCCAATTTCTCTTTTTTACAACTAATAAAGGAAAAGAGTACCAGATAAGCTATTAGAATATGTATTAGTCGTGTACTATTCATTTTTGTCCGTTTAGATTTTCCACTAATTTTATATAATGAACATACAAGCTATCAGGAATAGTAAGATCAATAGCTTCCTCTTTACTCATATTAAGAATATAAACAGAATCACGATAAATTATCTGATCTACCAACATATTTTCAAAATCAGATTGTGCCCTATATGTATCTTCATCTGAAGTAGGGTTTACTTGGCTAGAGGCATCAGGTGTAATTTCACTAACATTAGATTGATTTTCAATAACATCAGAATCATGACATGAGATTGCTGTTAATAGAAATATATAAACCAGCATTAGTTTTGTGTTAATTCTCATAATTATTCGATTTAATAATTAAACAATATGTATATTTATTTGTACAAATAGTCTTGTAAATTCTACATTATCAGATATCGCAATATTGAGAAAATAATATTTACTTTAAATCCTATTGTATTCAATTCAAATCCTTTTTTTGTAAAATTAGTGATAATATTGAATAAAAAAATTATTCGAGCGTTTTTTTCTACAAAAAGATCGATTTTCTTAAAAGTTCAGTTATACGTTATACTACCATAATCAAAGGCGTAATTACTTTTATTATTTATATTACAATCCCTAATTTCCCCATTCCCCGCTTTAGAGCCTGAGCTGCACCTTATGGTGTAGCTCTTTTGTTTGCGGCCGGCTACTTCCGTTTCTTCCTTGTATTACTTTTCTTAATTTCCCTCTCGACTGTGAGATCAGTGACAGCACTATATACCTGCGTAGTCTTCACACTTTTATGGCCTAACAATTTCTGGACTGTAGTGATATTGACTCCCCGATATATCAACAGCGTAGCGAAGGTATGCCTCGCAGAATGAAAGGAATAATTTCTCTTTATTCCTATCTTCTTCAGTATTGCCTTTATGGTACGATTCGTCTTCTGATTTGATTCAAGCAGGAAGAGCTTTCCACGACTGCGGGGAATGGATTTACTTAACAGCAAAGCTTTACCATCAAAGATGGTGGATACAGGTATTCTCACCTCAATATTTGTTTTGTGCATCTTAATAATCAGCCATTTCTTTCGGTTTATGGAGTAGATGTCCTGCTTAGTGATATTACAGATATCAGAATACCGCAGTCCCGTATAGCAGCTGAACAGAAAGGCATTCAGGATCTCGTCCGATCCTGAACGCTGCCGATACTCTTCAAGCAGATTAAGTTCTTTTTCCGAAAGTGATTCCCGGTGTGTCTCTTCCGAGCGGATCGTATAGTTCAAAAACGGATCTTTAATGATGATCTCTTTTTTTCTCGCTACATTGATGTATCTCTTGATCACCTTCATATGCCGAGCAATTGTATTGATTGACAGCTCTCGCTCAATACGCATATAACCCTCCAGATTCAGAAGAAAATCACTATTTACACTCCTGATATCAATGCAGGAACTGAAGCCCATCAATTGTCTGTGCGTATCCATATGCAGGATCTTTGTACTTTCACTAACATTCGCTATAGCAATTTCCCGCTTCATAAATTCTATAAAATTCGTGCCTTCAGTATTTTCACATAACATACCCTGCATGGTAAGGTTGTTCAGATCCCCGCAACATTTAATATAACTTTTCCCTTCAATATTGATTTGTACCAGATATGCTCCCGTTTCCTCAGATAAGCCGAGTTCTCTCAGCTGTGAATCGAATGTGAATAAAACCCTTTCTATATCCATTTTTCCGCAAAGGTACAAATGATAGGAGATTATTGCAGAGAATTTACTTTCGGAAAAATTGATATAATTCTAACAGAACTATCATGGGAAAATTTGCCGCAGCCGGCTTCATTATAGTAGGTGATAACGGGTATGTAATTACCCCTTTAAAAACACAACAGGTAGATAATGAATATTGGTCATCTATCACCTACGGAAATGGAAAGTATGTAATGGTTGGTTTCAATTATGGATATATTTCAAGTTCTAACGATGGAATCAATTGGACTACACCAAAACGGATTAGTCAGGTATCTTGGTATGCAATTGCATACGGCAATGGCAAATTTGTAATAGTAGGATCAGAAGGATATATATCGACATCCACAGACGGAGTTAACTGGACGGCTCCAAAGTCTGTTGCTACAGAGAATTGGGTTGATATAGCATATGGCAATGGAAAGTTCATTGCGGTGCGGGCAGCTGCCTATGGAGGTGCTGGTTACATATCAACATCAACCGATGGAATCAACTGGACAACTCCTAAGTCAGTTGGAACAGCTGAATGGAACGGAATCGCCTATGGAAATGGGAACTTCATTATAGTAGGTAGTAATGGAAGTATAGCCCGATCATCTGATGGCATTACGTGGTATAATAGTACGCCAAGCTCAGGAGCAGTCGGAAGTATTACCTATGGAAATGGTAAATTTGTCGCTATTGGATACGGTGGAAAGGTTATCTCATCCACATCCGGCACTAGCTGGACAACTACCAGTGTGTCCGGATCTGCTACCTGGAATAAAATAAGGAGTAATACTGGTTCCTTCATTTCGGTAGGCTCATCGGGCTATATCTCGAAATCCAGTAATGGTACAAGCTGGACATCTCCCGAACAGATAAAAGATGATTTAGGAGAAGTACTGAATATAAATCTCAATGATGCTTGTGCAATACAATAAGTACTTTCGGAAAAGATGATTATAACATGAGATCTTAAAAGAAAAAGCTCCAAGCATATTTATAATAGATATGCTTGGAGCTAATAATAAGTATCTAATTTATTAGCAGAATATAATATGAAAAATAGTTTTCTTTCATCTTAGCTATATCATACTTCTATTAGTGCCAATTATCTCTACTCAATTTATAAGTAAAACCATTGAATGTCTTCATATTCCATGAAGAATGATCCTTGGAAGATAAATAGTATTGTGTTCGATTGCCGATTCCTCCTGAGGTATATTCTTCTTTATTTGATTCTGTCTGACCAACAGGTATCGTCAGTTTTACGGTAATAACTTCTGAAAATATTAACTCTTCATTTCCATCATAATCTTCTCTATACTCTTCATGTAAGATTTGGCACATTGAAGTGATTGCCACTGTTACTGGATTTGAAGATTTTAAATAATATGAGTTTGTAATATATGCACTACTTGATACAACATCCACTAGAGCTTCAATCTGAATACTTCCTGCAAATTTTCCCATGATAGTTCTGTTAGGATAAAAGTGATCCTTTTCCAAGCTGTAATTGCCTTATATAACAGTTAAAAAATCCATAGGACCAAAGTTGTCAGGCTTACTCTAATTTTTTTAGCCATTTAAAGCCGTGCGCATGTATCATATCTATTCTCATAATATATTCATCTTCCCCAATATAATCATTAAGAAAACGATCACTAAATCCACATTCTCCAAGTTCTCTTGCTTTCTTCAATACACTAACTAGAGGATAGAATGTATTCTTGTAGTCTCCTGGTTGACGATAATGTTCGTCACATCCGAGTGCCTCTTTCGTATCGCATATAATCAAGTAACCTTTTTCTTTACTAAATTTTCTTGCGCATTCAAAACTTCCAGTAAAACTAGCTATCTTACCATTTTTCCCAATTCTTTCGCATGACCTAAATAGAATTGGTCTTGTTGTAGGTAGATAATTCTTTAAGACTATATCCCACACATCAAAAAAGGCTTTTCGCTTTCCTTCATGTCCAGTTGTACACCATTTGTAAATGAATGATACAGTCTGATCTTCGATTTTTGAATCTTTCTGCAAAAAATCAATTAAATTTTTAGCAATCTCCTCCTTTTTTCTTTCTGATAATCTGTACTGAAATCTGTTATTCATATTTTTAACTATTAATATACGTTTTTCCGGAAGTAAAACACTTATAGCTCTATCTGACTATCTTTATTTTTATCTATGCTATTATTATGTTCAGCATCACTATTATTTGCTAATTGGATACGGCTAATTCCAGCGCTAGTAGCCGGAAGCCCGAATATTTTCTCTATAGCAATCATTGTATAAGCTGGCGCTGTCCCTTCTATCATTTTTATCACTTTTGGAGAAGGTATATATCCTTGTTCATACAATTTAGAAAGTTTTGGGAAATCATTCAGCTCTATAGCTTTTTGAAACTCATTATCTTCAGATGATAGCTGTTGATTTAGCTGATTATCTTTTTCAGCATGTGCTATTTTCCATATTGCCATCGGATGATCTGATATCCGTTCTATGATTGCAGGATCAGAGAATAATAATTCAGGTTTATAAATTCCAAGGCTAAACATTTCCATATATTCTTGTTCACTCGGTGACAAGACAATCAGACTTGATAAGTATTGCATAACACTTTCCTTTGCTTCCTCAATAGGGAAATATTTCCTTCCCGATGGGAGTAATGGTATTAACTGACTTTTAATCCTAGATGGCTGAATATCATTTATTTTTGCTATATCAATTTCTTTTTTTGCTGTACCTTCTACTCCTACTGTTTGATAGAATATAATGCTTTTCTTCAGCATTTCCTTTTCTTCCTGAGTAGAAATTAGATTTGATCTTGAAAGCGAATATACATCGAACAGATCCCGGACTGCTGCTCTCTCTATAAGAGCATTTATTTTCGTTGCAAAAAGTTCGCAAGGGTGTAAGGTTGGTATCTTAATGCCGGCATCCGAAACAATGTTTAAATATATATCTTTGTCTACTATCGGAAGAATATGCTTCCTTATACCGTAGTTTAGCTCTATCTTAATGTGATCGTTATTCCCAGCTATACTTTGATAGTTGAATGTCCATTGATCCAGGGTATGAAGTTCTTTTCCTAACTTTCCAATAGTATAGCCTTGAGATTGTAGGAGGTCAAACAGGGTATCTTTAATTTCTCTTCTATAAGGTAACAGCTCTTCCATCTTTCCTGATCGAGTAAAGTCCATATCAATATCAACAGATAGCCGAGGAAGACTAAAATACGCCAAATTGATGGCTGTTCCACCCTTTAATGCGAGATTTTCCCGAAATAAAGGGATCTCAGACATATCTTTTAGCAGATAGTAAAGTCTCACAACTTTTTCTAGTGTATCACGCTGGAAACCTTGCTTTTGAGCAGTTTCGTTAATATATGATCGTGTAATATCTAGTGTATTCATAATTCAAACAGTTTATTCTGTTAATGACAAGATGTATTGTGGGACATAAAGCTTCCATTCAGGAATATATGTTTTTGATTCGTATTTGTCAGTAAGGTACCGTACACTCTTACCGGTTTTTTCCCTACATATTTCAAAGAACTCTTTACTTAGTTTCATTTGCTCCTTAAAAGATGAAAGAATAAAGCCAGTTTTCTGATATAGTACTTGTTTGCCATGTAAGGACAAATAGTACAGCATTTTATTCTCATTTACTTCATTTATTAGTTCAAGATTATAGATCAACTCCTCAATCCCTCCGGCAAGATCTAACCTATCAATGCAGTCAACTATTGTACGCTCAATATCGGTGACATAAACCTTATTTTTCTCACTTAAATGAATTATTCCTTCTTGAAGCTTACCAGGTGCATATACATATTCAATGAAGTCAAATTCAAAAGGACGGAATCGTTTGGGTGCAGATACATAGATACGATTAAAGACTTGATTCTGTAGTCCATAGAATTCCATTGCTGAATGATACGAAATATATGAATTAGGAACAGAATTGCAGGCTATTTCATACTTATTTTCGTCTATAAAGCCATCTGTCGGGTCAGTTGGTAAATATACATTCTTACGTACCTGAACAATTATGTTTCGCTTCTTATACTTGTATAGCAAGGAAGAAGCAGTCTCTTTGTTTAGGACATCTTTAAACATTTCTTTCCCGGAAACGAAACGCCTGTTTTGAATTAATGCTGAATATTTTCCCATCTTTTATATTTTTATCAAAGATAGTACAAATATACCATAATAGCAAATAATATAAAAATTCTTTCTGCACTAATAAGGATTTATTAGAGGCTGTATTACTTCCGGAAAAAGATCACCTTTATCCTAACAGAACTATCACAGGAAAATTCTCTTGTTTCATTGTAATTGGCAACGATGGTTATATCGCAATCTCGAAGGATGGTATCGACTGGGCTCCAGCACAACAAATTGGCACAAAAGCCTGGGAAGTAATAGTTCGAGGGGCTGGAAAATATATTGTTTGGGGCAGTGACGGATACAATACATCTTCAATTAGTGGAAGTATTTGGACTACCCCTGAGAGAAATACATCAGTAGAAATACCAACAGGAATTATATGGGCTAATAATCTTTTTATCTTACTAAATTACTCTTACCATATATTTACATCCACGGATGGATTAGTTTGGACTAAAAAACCAAGTTTAGCTAGTGATATGCAATATCCGAGTAGTATCACTTATGGAAATGGAATGTTTGTAATTGTAGGAAAGGAAAATGATAACAAAGTATATGTAACTTCCTCTAGTAATGGAAAAACTTGGACCAAACCTGTTAAAATAACAGATGAATACCAAGTGTATGGCAGAGAAATTACTTTCGGAAATGGAATATTTGTAATTACGACAGGGAATGGTACAATTTCCAGATCGACAAATGGTATTAACTGGACTACGCCCAAAAAAGTAGGGGATACTCAGTGGAATTCTATTGCATATGGTAACGGTAAATTTGTGGCTGTGGGATTTAATGGTAATGTAACAACTTCTACTGACGGTATTAATTGGAGTAATATTAAGCAAATAGGCAATACTAATTGGAATAAAATAACTTATGGCAACGGAAAATTCCTGATCTGTGGTAACAATGGATATGTCGCTAGTTCATCGGATGGAAGTACATGGTCTACACCTGTACAACTAAGGGACAACTTAGGTAATATTTTAAGCATTAGACTTAATAATGTCTGCGCTGAACCTTAATGTTGATTACTTTAGAATCTGTTATTAAATAACTGTTCCAAGTATAGTTACTTACTATGTTTGGAACAGTTATATTCGTAATCTTACCAATCAGGATTAGTAAGATCAAAGTCCGGATAATTCTCCCCAAAAGGAGTTATTATATAGTTATATTTAGAATCAGCCCAACTGTTGCCTGACTTATTCGTTTTCCACTGCCAGCTCATTTTTTTGACTCCCCAAGAAGGATTACTTCCAGGTGCCCCCATACCTTTATCACATGTGATTTGTACTATATAAAGCCAACTATTTTCCCCCTTTCTGAGAAGCTTCGTAACAGTAGAAGATTCATTGTGATAGTCTCCACCTCCACCTTCAGACCACCAAGAGTCCCAAGTTACGGTAAGCGTTGTATTAATATCACTTGCTAACGGATATTTGCTAGATACTGATATGTAAAACGAACCGTCTCCATAATCAATCTCGCCATAGATGCCAAGATTTGCGCCTGCTTCTTTGGGTGTAATAGGATTATCAATCAAAGATAGACTAAATTTTCCCATGATAGTTCTGTTAGAACTAACCGTAAAGGAATAACTAGCACTAGAAGACAGTTTTGTGCTTCCTTCATACCATCCATCAAAGGAATATCCGGCATTTGCAGCGGCTGTCAGTGTACAAGTCTTCCCTGATCTGAACTTTCCACCACCACTCACCGTTCCACCAGCCGTTGGACTGGCAGATACGGTAATCGTGTATTTTCTTGCAAATTCTGCTTTGAAGGTTTGAGGAATTTTAGCTGGGAAAGTATAAGACGACTGATCTTGGTACTTTTCGTCCCCAGATTTATCATAAAATTTAACGAGTTCATAGCCGTCATTAGCTACAGCTGTAACAGTGACTGGATCACCTTCATCATACAAACCATCTCCAGTTGTAAATCCGGCTTCAGTAGAAGCACGGGTATTGGTTTGAAGAACTCCATCTACGATAACCTCGGTCTTCACGGGGATCTTTCCTTCCGGAATCTCCGCTTCCCTCTCTACAGCATCCTCTTTACTACAAGAAGTTACGAGTATAAGAGCTATGGACATCAACAATAATTTCTTTAATGTTTTCATCTTGTTTTGTTATTTATTAGTTTATTATATTTCAGTACCAATATCTATTCCGGGTGCTAAATCACCCTCATAACTTCCACCACTCCCCCATTCATCGATGGAGGAGTTGCCTATCTCAAATAGTTTCTTTCCGGCAGTATTGATTCCCAAGGTATAAGTAGTTTCCTTACCTTGCTCCCAGAGTCCTTCAGGTAGTTTATATCCATATCTTTCACCATCAATCATGAGTAGTACGGTAGTAGATGTTACAGTTTGTGGAAGGGCAATGATACCAATTGTCAGCGGATCACTTTCAAGAGCAAATTCCCCCTTATAAGACTCATTACCTGTTTTATTGATAAGTATCTCACCGGTTGAGATATCTAATGTACCTTCCGTATTAATCCCTTGCAAGGAGATTCCTGATACACTACCCTCACCCTGATAACCATCTTTCTTAATGACCAGTTTGACCAAAGCAAGCGCATGCTGCATCTGCAAGGATACAACAGGACTCTCAACATTCACCGTTATGGGTATAGAATAGAGATAATCCGTTTGTGTAGCACTCTCTACAGGAATTTGCCCAGGCTGCTCCACTTCTGCATTATAAGGATAATAAGCCCTCATAGTACCGTCTGCCTCATTCAGATAGATATTACGATCTACCTTCCAGCCATTTTCTAATAATGTGGCCATGTTATTCCAACAGTTGGAACTATACTTCTCTCCCATCTCATTAAGTACAAAGATCCCGATCTGATCTCCTTGCTCGAACGTGTCTTTGCTACTCCGTGTCAGGACCTCCGCCCTGTTTATTGACAGGACGGAACTTTTTTCAGATGTAGTTTCATCATCCACACAGGAGATGAACATTCCTACAGATAACATACCCAGTACAGGTAATAATAAAAATCTGTTTTTCTTCATTTCTAATTTTTTAGTTATTAACTCTTATATTAAATCTCTGTATCAATACTGATCTTTCTTTCCTGCTCCAGTGTGATGGTAGCCGTTTTACCACTCCCCGTCTGAGTAAAGGTGACAGTCGCATCCCTGAAATCTGTAGTCGGATTTTCTGAAGCAATAACGGACGTTCCGGATACGGAGAATCCACTAGCACCAGCACCACTTACAGCTGATGTATAACCCACATTTTCTGTCGTACCGGTAGAAGTACCATTTATGAATTTGATTCTTGTCGAAGAAACCGTAAAGCTCTTCGTTTCACCTTTTGAAGAGAAAGACAAGAATGTTGGGGATACGCTGAAACTATATTCATAGGTAATTACACCAGCACTTTGCGTTACAGTACATGTCTTGCTGACACCGCCATGTGTGGCCGTTACCGTACAACTACGGGATGAACCGGTGTTGTTGCCCGCAGTCAGGATCTTACCACTCAGGCTGAAGCCCGTACCGCTCGCCGACAAGGTAGGAGTGCCGGTATCTGTGCCGGTCTTTACACCGTTCGTAAATACATCACGAACAGCACTTGCACTGATCGTTGATGTGCCACCACTCGCAGCAATAGTCGTAGGACTTGCGCTGACACTGACTACCCAACTACCGTAAGTAATAGAAACTGCACTCTGTGTTACTGTACATGTCTTGCTGACACCGCTATGTGTGGCCGTTACCGTACAACTACGGGCTGAACCGGTATTGTTCGATGCCGTCAGAGTTTTACCACTCAGACTAAATCCTGATCCGCTGACTGACAGAGTAGGATTGCCGGTTTCAGTACCCGTTTTCACACCATTTGTCAATATATCACGGGTAGCAGTTGTCGTAATCAAGGATGTGCCACCGGCAGCAGCTATAGTAGTTGGACTTGCGCTGACACTGACTACCCAGCTTCCATAAGTGATAGATACGGCACTTTGCGTTACAGTACATGTTTTGCTGACACCGCCATGCGTGGCAGTAATAGTGCAGGATCTGGCTGAACCGGTATTGTTCGATGCCGTCAGAGTTTTACCACTCAGACTAAATCCTGATCCGCTGACTGACAGAGTAGGATTGCCGGTTTCAGTACCCGTTTTCACACCATTTGTCAATATATCACGGGTAGCAGTTGTCGTAATCAAGGATGTGCCACCGGCAGCAGCTATAGTAGTTGGACTTGCGCTGACACTGACTACCCAGCTTCCATAAGTGATAGATACGGCACTTTGCGTTACAGTACATGTTTTGCTGACACCGCCATGCGTGGCAGTAATAGTGCAGGATCTGGCTGAACCGGTATTGTTCGATGCCGTCAGAGTTTTACCACTCAGACTAAATCCTGATCCGCTGACTGACAGAGTAGGATTGCCGGTTTCAGTACCCGTTTTCACACCATTTGTCAATATATCACGGGTAGCAGTTGTCGTAATCAAGGATGTGCCACCACCAGCTGCAATAGTCGTCGGACTTGCGCTGACACTGACATTCCAGTTTCCATATGTGATAACGTTGGCCTTGAACCTGACTTCTAACGTCCGGGCCTTGGTTACATTGAATGTATAAGGAGAAGAGGAGCAATTCTGCTTGACATTATTTTCATAAATTCCATCAAAGAAATATCCGGAATTTGCAGCAAAGGGAATAGAACATTGTTGGCCGTCTTTGAATTTCTGTCCGTTAGCCCATGCTGTTGCATTATTTGTTATGCTGCCTCCTGTAGTAGATGTTGCCTTGATTAGATATTCTTCCAGCAGAGTAAGAGAAAATACATTCTTCTCTCCTGCAACAGTCGTAATATCCTTTGTTGCATAATATTTTTTACTTTCGGAAGAAGTAGTCTTGAAGGAGAATAAATCATCTCCGGAAGTAATGACATTTCCTGCAGGTAAGAATGTTCTGAATGTGGATACCGAACTGCTTGAATTATACAATGTGAGAGGAACAGATGCAGGATCTTGTTGAATTGTAGAGAGTGTATTGCTACACATATTCATAGTAACCTTCGGATATTTACGAAGGATTGCCCCGGATACGATCTTGTCAGAAGTCTCATTGATATTAACTTCTATCAGTCCGAAGACATTGTTAAAAGCCAACTGTACCGAGCTGCCTGAATTTCGATTATTCATTGACCACAATGGCCGGTTCTTGGTCGTCGTGCTGGTTGCATCATACACGACGGCAGAGGGATTTATCCCTGAATGGTATGGATAATAAGCATGGTAAGTATAACTCTTGCCTTTTACACTATATATCTTATCGTTATTGGTGACAGGTTGCAGTTTACCGTCCTGATAGTTATACTGCTTGTTATCTGCATAGTTGCCGGTGGACAGAAAATTCTTTCCTGACTCGACAACATATATTCCTATCTTGTCTCCATTTTCAAATGAGGAGTCTGTAGCACGTGTCTGAACTGTTTCAAAGTTCACTGCTTCAAGAATCTCGCCATATTTTTCTTGGTCATTCGTGCAGGAAAACATAGCGAATAAAACAAGAAGTAACATTGTTCCTGCTATTCTCCCTACTATGTTTGACTTATGTTGTTTCATTCTCTATGATTTTTAGTGTTAAGGGAGAGCCGTAAGACTCTCCCTGTTTGTGAAAAACTGATTACTGAATAGTTCCGGAGTCTGTCTTTCCCGCACCCCAGGCCGTTATCGAAACAGGAGATACTTCCAGAGCTGTACCTTTAATCGTTACAGTGTAAGTATTCTTCTTGCCTTGTTCCCATGCGGTTCCAACAGGCACATTCCAGTTATATACCTGTCCATCGATAGTAAATGAGAAAACGATATCACCGGCAGCAGCTGTAGCGGCAGTCGGAATGACCAGCATTTTTGGAAAGGTACTTTCGTTCCATGTTCCAATAGTCTGCGGCAAGTTTGTTGCCTTGGTAACAGGTTCCTTTGAAGCACCTTTTGTAATTTGTCCGTTCGTCAGGTTCAATTTCCCGGTTGAAATCAAAGAAGTTCCGCCTGTTTTGTTAGCAATAGTAATGGCTGTTAATGAACCTACTCCTGTATAATTCTCCTTTTTAAAGTCGAACTGTACAAGTGAAAGCGCATGGTTCATAGTGATGGCTGCCTTTGGCTGACGGTTATTAATGTTTGTAACTGGAGTAGCATACATATAATCCGTCTGCGAAGTATGGTCAATATCCACAGCTGTTCCATCTGTAGCGGAAGCATTGTACGGATAATAAGCGTAGATAGTTGCCATAACGCTTGATAAGTAAACAGGTGTAGCCTGAGTCCATACCGTTGTAAAGGCAGACTTCACGTTCTTGTTTGAAGCGATACTGTTATACGGAGAATTGATAGATCCTGAACTGACGAACAAGCCTATTTCATCTCCGGAGATGAACGAATTTACCGGCTTGCCTGTTTGTGAGCGGGAAGTTACTTCTATGCTCGTGCTCACATCCAATAAAGCGGGCTTATCTCCCTGAGTCGCTTCAGGAGTTAATACATTGTCATTGCTACAAGAGCTGACAGTTAATACACAAGCAGCGATAAAAGCTGCAGAAAACAAAATTTGTTTCATAATTTAAAAAATTAATTAATAAAAAATTATTGGATAACTATTTGGTCCCATGTGCCCTGTTCCCAGGACGCTATTTCAACATTTGTAGAAACTGCGGTGATTTTCACCGTTACTTCACATTTAAATACATTTGATGTAAAACGGTCCAGCTCTGCGGTTATATCTACATCCTCACTTTTGACTTCACCGTCATCAAGGGTAACCGTGACAGACAGTTTTTTGGCTATATCCTCCTCACCGTCTTTTGCAGGATTAACCCCCAATACAAAAAAGCTGTGTTTGTAATCCTCTTCCTCTTCTTTCATATCCCGTTCTAATGGGAAAAATACTGTAGCTTTGCTGCGGATTGCTTCTTGCCGGCTCAACGAATAGCCGGTTGCAATTCCACTGACAGACGCCCGACATTTCTGCACATTTCCTGTAACACCATCTTTTACGACATGAACGATGAAAACCATCTGCTTAACAACAGGAAGAGGAGTTACTGTTTGTTGCACAACATCCTCGATTGGTACAAGAAGGTGAGTGTTAAAGGCGCAGATCATCGGACATTCATTGACCGCCCGAATGTTCCCCTCAAAATAAGTAGGAAGATGAAGTTCACCATTCTGAAAGATATCCAGTCCGATAGACTCCGTACCTTTAGCCCGGTTATAAATGATCATCTCCATTTCACCAGATGGAATACTCTCATACACCGTATCACCTAAAAGGGTCCTTAGCGCAGATAACCTGTCATTATGATAAAATAAGGTAGTCAGTGAATCCGGTTTGAGAAGATCCCCCCACATTGATTCCCAGTCCATAATGAGTTCTACATTACCGGTATAGTTACATTCTTCGGAAAACCGGCAGCTTGACATTGACATGACAATACACAGGATTGCAATATATTGTATCAGTTTATTCATAATAATTCGCTATTTATAGTTCGTTTAATTTTTTATTTAAGTTGTAAGCTCTTATAAGTCGGTTGATCTCCGGATCTAACGCCCCTCGATACACCTTCGAATCATCGAGTTCACAGGAATGCAGGAATCTCCTGACAGCTTCAGCTTCTTTTCCTAATCGTGAGCAAAGGATAGCAAGTAAATACTCCTGATTAGCACTTTCCTGCTCTTTAAGCAGGATATCGTAGGCCGGTTTGTCATACCCCAGACTCATGTATGCTATTGCTGTGTTATAGTCACCATATTCAATCAGGATAGCTAATGCATCCTTATATTTGCGTGCTTTAAGCAGGTCCCGTCCCCTTTCATATAAAGTGTCAGGCTCAGTTGTATGGATAGTATCTTTAGTCATGCCGGAACGGTGGAGATTAAACTGGAAATCAACGACACGCAATGCCGGATAAATACTATCTTTGATATGTCCGTATTCAGCAGGGTATTGCTTCTTGATCAGAAGCTCACGCTTATCTGGATCAGATTCATCCGTTATAATTCTTAGTATCTCATTTTTAGAGGTAATTCTCTTGTCATCGGAAATGAGTTTATGCACTCTTTTCCAGTCCTCAGCTATCCATTTAGCATTAAATAAGGTATCGACTCCTGCTTTATCATCCATCTTCTTAGCGAAAAAGCTCTTCAGTGATATAGCTCTTCGCTTTGCTAATGCCTCGTTCAACTTCCAGCTTCCTTCAGGAGATGCGGATGCAGTCATGTTGATCGAATCAATAATAAACTCACTGCTCCAGGTAAGCTGTTTGATGATATCCTGTACCTTCGCTATTTCTGTAGCATTATCATTAAGATTTTCATCTATATTCTCTCTTCCTACGGGGAATGTTATATGAGCAGCGAAGTTCGCTTCTGCATGCCTCTCAATAATCTTTCGTTTGAATCGGGGAGCATTATCAAGGAACTGGATCATGCTCGATACGAAATAAGTGATCGTATCGGATTGGGGAAGAGTATACGTACTCTTATCAAGAGCAAAGATATTACCGGTAAGGTACAGGTCCATACTCTTTGATTCATCAGTCGCCACTTCCTGCGTATAATAGTAATTGAAGTTGTTGCCGGCTGATATAATTGTATCCAGACGTGCGTCAGTATTATATTGCAGGTTATACTTCCGGAAAAAATAGTCCCATATCCGAGTTGTATCACGAGTAAAGTAATTGTAACGATCTGCCAGAACCGAATACATTGCTTCGCCCTTTTCCTGATACAGACGATAAATCTCACCATTGATGACAACATCCTCCAGTTTGTTCTTCGTTCCTGCTTTCTCCAGCGTTGGAGTTAAAGTAATCATCCATCTTTTATCTATAAGAGTCTTAGGCACAGTGACTATAAAGTCAAGGTTCACCATGCCAAAGCGTTCCGGAACTGTTTTTGTCCGGGCAACAACAGTTACTTCAGATAGCGCAACGGTGACGATATCTTCACCCGTCTTCTCATCTCTTGTTCTTACTTGCTCCTCCGTGCTTCCATCAGCTTCTTTCACCACAGATTTCTCAGGGATATCCGTATTTGCCTTCGTCGTAACCTTTCCTGGCTGGTTGACAGCTGGACGATACCCTGTATTCTCCAGTTTGCTTGTTAGCCGGCAGGAACATACCATAATCAGCAGAAGAGCAAAATGTATATATCTATATTTCTTTGCCATAGCATTGTGGTTAGAAGAGATAAACCAGGGAAATACTTGCTTTGCTGGGAATGAGATATACCTTCTTCTCATTACCTTGCGGAGCGCCACATGTCTTACATAGGTATTTCGTATAGTCAGCCCACAATACTCCCAGTCCGGCTTCAAACTCTAAGTTCCATCTTTTATTAAGAACTTTGCTGTATCCATACGAAATCCCCACTCCGAGTCCATAGCCATCGTAACGGTATTTTCCAGTACCTCCCACATGGAAACGTGAATAGATTGACTGGAAACCGATGAATCCTTGCGAGAACGATTCAAGGAACCAATACCGTGCTCCCGGTTCTACTGTTATGTTCTGGAAACGCTTGTTTCCGGAGAATACCCAGGGATTGTAATTTACAGGAAGATGCAGTGACCAGTTCCGGTGTACGGAGATACCTGCTTCGACATTAAGATTAGTCGTAGCCAACCCTAGCAAGTTGGTTTTTACTGAATAGAACTGCGCTTTAGCGGTCGTTGCTAAAACTGCGAACAATAGGATTAATAGAAACTTATTCATACTTATTACATTTAGTTCGAAATTGTTATTTTATTTGTTTAATGACACATTACCTTATATCCCGATCATGATTCCATTGGAATTGCCTCTGTATTCTCCTTTTTCTGGGTATATTTATTTTTCACTTGTTCCAAGATCCTGTTAACGATAGTAAGCACTGAATAATATTGCCTTTGCACGATCTCCTCCATAATTTCAATCTCCTTATCCCTGTATTCAGCTGCTCCGAAGCTCACTGGCAGGGAGAAAGGAGGGATCTCCTTTTCCATGAACTTACACATATTAAACTGTGCATTAAAGAATGGAGGATTGCCATCTGCTATCTTGCCAATAAAATGACCGACACTCTGACCAGCCACATCACGTGCTTTCACTATTTTATCCTTTTGCAAGGATTCTGTCGTGCTGCTATTTCCGCTATCTTGATGAGAGAAGGATTCTTGTGCCTCCTTCATCTCACCAAACAGGGATTCAACTTCTTTTGCCGTCGTATCATTACCTGTCATGCCAAATGCCTGTGTTCCGCAGGACGCTTTTAGAATCTTAGCACTGTCTTTACCATAATCCCTGACTGCCTGATTATCATCCTGAAGTGCAAGGATTGTAGCAACATAATGCTTACGGGCAGTACCGATAAAAACATCAATGTTCTGTAAGTTTATCGTAGGAAACTCATCCACCATAAAAATACTTTTTTGCTTTCCCGGATTATTCATCTGGGACATTATGACACTCGCTATACAGGAGATAGGCGGTGAAACAGCCTCCTTGATGGAAGGTGCATTACCTATACAGAGCAAAGTAGGATGTTCCCTATTAGTGATATCAAGAGAAAACTCCTCTTCAGGAAGCGGTGATAGTACCCAGAAGATGTACTTGTTGTTCAACAAGACAAGCGGTGTCTGCGCTGATGATACTGCACCAGCTGTCTGCTGCTGTGCCCCCAGTCTCCAAGCAGTCAACATAGAGGACATATTCAACGCAATCTCAGGATCTTCAGAAAGCCATCTAAATACAAGATCACTATCAGACAATGCAAATGCTATAACATGTGCCAAAGTCCCTATCCCCTTTTCTCTCTCCTTATAGCACTTATAAGCAATGGAGTAGACGTAGTTAATCGCATTATTTGCCCAGAAGTCGGTTTTTTCTTTCCACGATGATTCAAGGTTTTTCATCAGTGTCGTTGCAATATTCCTAATAAACAGCGACTCACTCCCTTTGGGAACATATTTTTCCGAAAGTACATTGACACGGACAGTCCGGGACATATCTACGAAGTTTATGAAGGCAAAGGCTGGTGTAGGAACATTCTTTGATTTAAAATACTCTATGCTTCCATACGCAATGCGTGACAGTATCGGAGAATTCTCTTTGGTAGGATCACCCTCCCAGTCATATATAAAACCAGCATAATTACGTTCTGCACATTGATATATGATTCCCTTGATCCAGCTTTCTGACTTACCAGAACCGGGACCGCCATTTATATATATATTCTGTTGTGGTCTATGTATTCTTATGGGCCCGTCAGCAGTCTCAAATTCTAAAAAGAATTTTGATTTCTTTAGAGATAGTCCAAAAATTGACTTATCAGATAAAACATGCCACTTCATATAGAACCCGGCCGTTTTGACTACTACCACTGTGAACAATATAAATACTATCGGAAAAATAATAAGATTGTACCAGGCAAACGCCCTGCTGAATCCAAGTACCAGAACTGTAGCCAACAATAACGTCAGAGCAGTATACGCTCCTTTAAGCGATTCATCTTTCTTTATATTTCTACTAGGGTATAAAAACGCAAGGCCGGTAATTACCAGTACATAGATAAACCTGATCATCATCGCTTTGCGCAATATCTTCTCCAGGCGTAATAAAACATAGGAGCTTGGTGAACATAGATCGTTCACCAGCAGCCATTGAAAAACGACTACTCCTCCCAGTATTACAGCCAATAACAATAATATCTGGGACAGCTCTTTTTTCGCTGTGTCCATCATATGTTATCCTTGGTTCTCTTTGTTTTTACTTGGCAATAAATCAATATGAAGTACTCTGCAATTGGCTGTTGGCACAGGCCCTTTTTCCGGATGGTTATAAACCCCAATGTTCATATCACCTATTATTTGAACGGCTGTTCCTTTTTTCATGAATGGAAAAACTCCGTTCATATAATTTTGATAACATGAAATCCAAATGGTACTTTCAACATTATTCTCCCAGTTTTTTTGAGAAAGGCTAAAATTGAAACCCTTATCCGTCTCTTTTGCGTCAGCACCAAGCCAACCCACTAATGTTACGATCATAATTTAAAAGTTTAATGATAATTGTTTAACTTCTTGTTTATTATCTGATTCTGCAAGCTTAGAGAAGTGCAGATTGTCAATCTTGATCTGGAATATTGTCTCTACGGCAGTACGTGCCTGTGGAGCGATATCCTTCAATAATTCGATATCACTTATTGAAGGGAAAAATCCCTTTCTCTTTAGTTCCACCAAAGGCTGGAAAGCTCCGGAAATAGCTGCTGCTAATGCAGCTTTAAAAGCTAAAGTAAAATCTTTCGTTTCAGAATCCCTTTCTGTCTTCTCAGCTTCAATAGTTTCTTTACATTCCGCCCATGATATCCCACGTTTCTCCAGTGATCTCCGGGCCGCTTGTGTACTTTCAAGCTCAGGCATTCCTTTTGCGGTAGAAATCAATTGATCTATAATTGTAGGTTTCATGATCTCACCTTTAGCTAACTTTTCCTTATATTCCTTCCGGAATTCTTCACGTTTTTCTGTATAGCGACGGTTTCTCTCAGCCTGTTTCTCCAATAGCTTGTTCTGTTGCCGGACTGTTTTCTGCGTACCTTTATGCAATGCTGGCTCTCCTAACCCGGAAAATGAATATCCTTTAGAAGCAAGGTACTCCTCTTCAGTCATAACTATGACTGTCTGTTCCTCATTTTTCTGAGCTTGTAGTTCCAGCTTTTCAACCGTATTCAAAATCATCGTACTGGCCTTACCTACCTCTGATAATACACTATAAAGAAAACGAGGGTCCTCATGGATAGCATTCAACCAGTTCTTCAGATATTTCGCATTATAATCTTGAATACCTGCGACTATCCCCAAAGACTGGCAGGAAACAGCTGCTGTAAATTCTGCGATCAGTTCTTCCTTGCCATATTTAGGATCACCAAAACTGTTTCTAATCTCACGGGCACATCTTGTGCTGGCTCCTGTCGAATGCGCCATTTCATGAAGCATCGTTCTATAGAAATTCTCTCCTGTATGAAACTGCCCTTTAAGCGGAATAAATATCGTATCTTCAGAAGGTCGATAGAAAGCATGATCCCCAACACTTGATACAATGGGGCACAACCACGCATTCTCCTTCAACATTTTGTCAAGTACAGGACAAGAGAACATGCCATTCTCATCCTTCAGCTCCAGGACAGAAAACTTCCGTTTAAGTTCTTCCCATTTTTCAGGAAATATCTCCGAATAATTTGTCTGGTCAATATTGAAGACATTGTATGTTCTTGTAAAAGGAACTACAGAGAATCCTTTTTTATCTTCTTCACTCAATGAGTTGTATTCTTCCAGAGTTGTTTTACTACCGGTGCTGTTTTTTATAGAGAAATCCCAATAAACAATAGGAAAAGATTTCGCACCTTTCAAAATATTTACTCCCTGCGTTTTTGCCTGCAAGAAGGTCATAAATACCGGTGTACTATAGCCCATTTTTTCACATAGTACAAAGAGTATCAAAGAATTCATCCCTTGATATAAACGTCCTTCTACATTCTGCGGCAATCCATGTCCAGCCACGGAAAACCACGGTTTAGTCGGATCTTCATTTACCTCCTCTATCTTCTTAATCATGAGGTCGGCAAACGCTTGCAGAGCTTTATCACTTGCTAGATCTTTCATGATTACTTATATAAATTGTTTAATTCATATTCTCGTAACCATTGCGAAGCACTCTCCGGATCAGGAGTTATACCTTTCTCTTGCATTTCTTCAAGATAAATCTCAGCAAGCCCCTCCTGCTCTAACAGGAAATCAAGATCATCAATCACTCCGGATTGATTTCTTTCCACTAGTTCATTATAATCTACCATGATACTTAATATATTAATTGGTTATTTTATCGTATTAAAAAGACGTAACAGGGTGTTTCACAACATGCCTGTTACGTTGCCGACCGGGAGTTTCACAACTTTCCAATAGCATACACTTAGTGTTTGATTCACAAACAAAACAACACGGTCGCCTATGATCAGGCTTCCTGCATTCTTGTTTTCTTGTTTTTTATTATGAACTAAAATAAATTGCTCCATTAAATTTCTAAGTCAAATGAACATACCCACTCATTGTCTATAAAACTCCATATCTTCTGTTTTATAAGACATGAATGATTATAGAGAACGGGTAATAAATAAAAATCATCACGGTTCCGCTGAATAGTTTCAGAATGTAAGTATTCAGCAGTATCACCACATTTTATCTTGGATAAATCCACCTTGTCTTCTTCCGTCAAAAAGGGAAAGATATAAAGGTGTTCACCTACATTCGGAAAAAACAGGCAGTCCCAAATTCCTTCAAACGTCAATTCATATTGGGAGAGATATAAATGTATTTTCATACTCTGTTTATTTTAAATTACATTACTCAAATTCATGCCCCACAGATCCTTATCACTGGGTGCGATACACATACTGTGTGCTATTATTAGCCATAACAGGCAAAGAGCTATCAATATTCCAGCTACCATATTCATTATTAGACTATAAAGTAATCGTTCTTATCTTTCATAAAAGGAAGGGGAACCTTTCTGTCACATAACCACCCCTGAAGCGTTTCAACTTCTGCAAGCGAATCGCCCATTGAGTTTAGTCCGAATATCTTTTGTACTGCTACCAAGGCTTTCCCTGAAATGGAATTTAATGACTGCATTACATTTTTGGAGGGTACATAACCTGATTCCTTCAGCTGACATAGCTTGATATACTCATTCTTTTCTACAGCGGATTTGAACTCCTTATCAGTTGACAATAATGATGTCACATTGGATTTTTCTACAATACCTTTCCCCTGCTCATCACGCCAAACAGAAGCATCCTTTTGACACAAGTTCTGATATGACTTCCACAGGATACCTCGTAAATCGTTATCATGCAATTTAAATCCTAACTTAACACCTGCCTGCCGCAGCATATCAATAAAAGCAAATTTGGCTTTCTTCCAAAATGATATCTCTTCTTTGTTATGGAAGCCCCGTTCCACCAGCTTAGCAAGATATTCTTCAGTAGCAACCAGACGTTTAGCAGGATCTCCATGAGTAGCATACATAATCTTTCCCTGAATCTCCGAAGTTGCATTATTATATACATTATCAAGGAAAATATCGAAATGATCCCCAAACATCATTCTTAGACCATAATGCGCTACGACCTCATGAAAAACGGTCCGTTGTGCATCTTCTACGCCAAAAATGTTCGGCAGATATATGGCTACATTATTTGTTTCCGGTATAAACCACCCCTTTATATTATACCCTGCTTCAATCTTTCTCTTAGCTACACTGTCAGAAAGCTCGTCAATATCACCTATGATATCAACAGGAATATGGATAGAATTTGCCAAATCTTCAATAGCGGAAATAAACTCTGCTCTTGATGGATGCATACTTGCGGAAAAAGTGTTTTTTATAAATATCTGATCTTCACGTCTGACATCTTCAGTCAACTTTGCTAGAGAATTACGTCTTTCTTCAAGAGACATACCTATGCGTGATTGTACATTGCGGGCTTCAACTTCACCAGATAACTTGCGATATTGCTCCAATGCTGAAGGCAGACTCTCATAAGAGTCAATTAGGTGGCTAAGGTCGTTATAGCCATACTTAACAGCCACCTTTTGTAACTTATCGCCATATATTTCTGCTATTGTAGAATTGAGAAATGGATTCTTCTTTCCTAAAGCTTCACGGATAGAATTTGCATCCGTAATAGCACTGCCTTTCAAAAAATCTCCATCTGTAAAAAAGTTAATATCTCTTATTACTTCTAGCCGAGTATCCTTGAACTCTTCTGGAGAACCACCATGAGCAAACCCTTCTATATGTTGAATAGCATGCTGAATCTCATGAGAAAGCACTCCTTTTGCAATATCATTCAGTCGATAGCCGAGAAATTCACCCTGTTTTCTAAAAGGAATATCGTCAATTGCTTTTATCCAGTCTTCTATCACAGGGTAGCGTTCAACCATATTTTTGTATGTAACATTACTCATGCGATCATGATCGAACCCAAAAGCATCAAGTAAATCTAATGCTTCGTCACGTATTTCATACGGAATACGTTCATAGAGTTCTGGTACTTTTGCTTTTGCCATAGCGATATCCTCTGAATTAAGTATTTCATATACTCCACTGAAATAATCATTTGATAAAGCTATCATCTCATCAATAACAAACCCTCTAGAATCAACACGGGGACTCAACATCTTCACTTCCCAGTCTGCTATTTCAGGATAGGCTATAAACAGGTTATCATCAGATATAAAGTCCGACAACCTCCCAACCGAACCGGAACTTATCTGATTGTGCATGTAATATCCAGGAGTATTACTACCTGTTTGATTGTCCTTATACTTCCCTACATATTCCGATTGAATATTCAGATCTCTATCCTCATATCTCCATTTATCATCAGCCCCTCTCTCCCATCCTGTAGCGATCTTGATAGACAGAGCATCTTTGCCGACGAATTCCATTTCTTTAGCAACAAAAAGGTTATCTAACCTATAAGTTGCTTCTTCAGCTCGATCAAGGTTGGCAGCTCCTTTCTCGCCAATGAAGCGATATCGGATATCATCATTATCTAAGGAGAAAGTCCCGACATTTTCTAGTGCTGATTTTATCTGATTAGGAGAGAAAGCAATATAACTTCTCCCTACTCCCCTATCTTCTGTAATAATACCATCATATTTAGTCACGGTATATAAAGCATTATTAATTGCTTTAATATCATTATTAGCACTTATTAAAAATGAAACTAAATCAATGTCACTATCTGCAACATCATATAGTGTATGCAAATCCCTTTCTATACCTGCTTTATTCGCTATTTCTACAAATAATTCTTTAGTTATTTCCTTTTTAGTTTCATCAGGATTAAGAGGTTTTCGTAAATTTACAAATGCTTCGATTAATTCTCCTCCCTTTTGATAATTCATAGCTAGGTCCTTATTTCTAGTAAAATAGAAACCAGCTCTTCTTGTCGTCTGTATTTTACCATAGTCAAATACTTTAAAATCATTAGGACTACCATGATAAACAACCATAGGCTCTCTATTCTCATCAATTGCTTTCGACGCATCTTCTGAATTATTTTCCCAGTCCCCAAACCATTCCTTAAAAGCAACGGTACGGACTTGCACCCACTGTTCCGGAGTCAAGTTTGTATCCTCGCCATTAGGTGCTTTCAAGTATGTACCATTGGCTTTTGCCTGATCAATTATTGACTGTTCTTCCTGGATATAGTTATCTTCTACCCGGAAACGAATATTATTATTTTCCGGAAGTATTTCTTTAGGTACTCCTATTCTGTTACATAGCGTATTAGCTAGCTCTTCGTATTCTTTAGCTTTATTCTCTAAAGACATTATATTATCTAATCTTCTACGCTCGTTGGCAGTTCCAATAGTCGTTTTGCGAGCATACTCATCAGAGTATCTCGTTCTCTCTGTTGGAGTTACAACGGTCTTATTAGCCTTATACTCTCTATTTTTCCAATCCTCTGCAGCATCACGTGATTGTTGAGCAAGTTTATGAAATTCATCAACTGCACCTCTCCAACTGTCATTACGTTTCATAACGGCAGCATATTCATTCATGCTATCAGCATTCATGAATCTATCTCGTTCTAATTGATAGGCTTCGTCAACAGTGAGCTGTGTTTCTCGATTCACTTGGAAGCCTTGACGTTTTCTTCGTCTAGTATTTTCAGGAGCTTCCGATTTTTCATTACCTTTCCTAAAGCGAATATCAGCCTCAGACTCTAAATATTTCCCTGTATTAAGGCTTGCCGATTTTACCTGATTAATTGATAGTACTACCAGTTCATCTCCATACTCCGATTCTAAAATTCCATCATATCCCCTGTTTGAAATAGCTTCCGTTATTTCCAGATAACGGTCCATATATCCTTCAGGATGTAAATCAGCTACGAGATTATAGACTTCACTCAAAGAATCAAAAATAGCCTCATTCTTCAATATGTCATCCGGAGTGTCTATATGATATTGACTTACGATTTTCGTAATCTCATAAGAATGAGAGTTTCCTTCATGGTCTGTCCACTCATCATACTGTCCCGTGTGGAACACAGCAATCTTTACAGGATTATCATCCATATCCTGCCCAGTAGTATATGTCAGATTATTACCTATATGATCCACTAATTCAATATAATCCGAAAAAGAATAGGATAGATCCGGAATATAATAATCACCTTCATAATGCCCTGTTGAAAGAAATTCTATTTTACCTTCAAGTTCAGGAAATAGTTTAGCCATATTATAAAGAAAGCATAGAGAAGAGCTTCCTGCACTGGAAATATCAGTTCCATTATAATGAGTAAGCATACTGAAATAAAATGGATTACGGATATTTGCAAATGCTTCAAGAACTCCAGTCCCATAGTATTCCGCTTCCCCTTTGCTCAGTTCTCCATTACCATAATTAAAATAGAAACCATTGCCATAATAAGAGTTATTACGAGAACTCTCTACTACCTTGTCAAATGCACGTAACATTCCTTCATTTGTACTATGGTATATAACTTCAGGTTCACCCTTCTTATCAAGGATCTTTGAAGCATTATCCGGATTATCTTGCCAATCGCCAAACCATCTCTTAAAAGCGGCTGTACGAACATATACCCACTGTTCCGAAGTCAGGTTTGTATCCTCGCCATTGGGTGCTTTCAAGTATGTACCAGTAGCCTGTGCCTGATCAATAATCGACTGTTCTTCCAAAGTATAGTTTTCTTTCATGGTTATGCGTTAAAGTGTTAGTTCCGCAGCATTCGACAAATGATGTTTCATATCTGCCTTTATTTCGCTTTGTACCGGTTGAATCCCGCTATGATCAGGAGTTTCTATACCAAAAAGCTTCTGTACAACTACTGCAGTACTATCGGAAAAAGGATGAGATAAAGATTGCATTACTTCATGAGAGGGCATATAACCTTCAGATTTCAATGCACTTAGTTTCACAATATTACCCTCTTCAAAGGCAGACCTAAATTCATGATCCTTATCATTACTGATTTTTTGTACCATTCCTTCATAAAGGACTTTTCTACTATCTTCTATATTTTGATCAAGTATAGGTAGCTCTCTGTCCAGGTCGTAAATCTCAGCGATATCATGAGTAGCAACAGCATAAAAATAGGAACCATTCCAATTATCTCTTTCCACACATTTTTTTTCAAATTCATTGAATTCTTTTTTTAATCCTAAATTATCGAATAGTTCTTTGTAGTGGGGAGAATAAGGGTTAGTACCGGCATTCATTAATTGAAAGTTTCTATTATCAAATACATCATATTGTATATTTGGGCGAATTATTTCATACTGACCTGAGACTTCATTCTCAAAAACAGCAGAATTAATTTCTTTAGGTAAAAGGTATTTATGGGAAAATAATGAAAGAGCTTCTTCTATTGTCGGAACTTTGCCAATTTCAAGATTATCCGCTTTGAACAGAACGCTAACATTTTCTGAAAAATCGTCAGGACTGAAACTTTCTCTCATTTCGGATGCAATTACTATGCAAGTTCGCTCAATTTCTTTTTTTATGAAAAATTCATCACTCATCATACGTATGTTGTTGTATGATTTTCCTGTTTCTGAATTATTTAGACATTCATAAAGCCGTTCAGACCAATATGCAAATTGCTTTCTTATTCCCTCAAATCGGTCCTCAAAGAATCTTTCCGGAGCATTGCCTTGGAGTATCTGTATAGCCTCTATTCTAAGATCCTTAATATCGTTATCTGTCACTTTTCCACACTGATCAGGATTGATGTGTAATTTTGAGTCACCACCTTCTGTAAACTCTTGAAGAGCTTTTGATAATTGTTCTTTCTCCCACACATCCGCTTGATCAATTTCACGCATTTTAATCTCAAAATCATCCGCATAGTTTGCACATTGATACATGTTATCATATCTATCGAAGATTTCCAGTCTTTTAGAAAAGAGCGTTATAGTGGCATCTCTTATATTTTGGTCTGGGATTTTAATATTCCCTAATTCTTTTTGTATAGCGGCTTTACAAGCCTCTATTGATGGATTCCTTATTTTTAAAATATTATAAGCATAATCATTTACAGCTGCTAATTGTACATCCTCAGAAGAATAGTTTATGTATAATATACTTGAGGAATCACCGTTTACTGCTGCAAGCATTTCTTGCTCTGTGGGATCTTCTATCTGTGATATATTTTCCCAACTTTCTCTGACAGATATTAGTCGTGCTTCTTCGCATGGATCAACTATGCTCTTTATTAGTTCAGGGTCCCTCTGCACAGCTGTAACTTGAACATTGGGATATGGATTACTAATAGCAACTATAGTTGAAGGATCTTTGGTCACAGCGGCCAATTGAATAGCCTCTGAAGCATCCGGAAAATATGATATTGCCTCTGGTCTTTTACCTACTATAGTAATAGTATTTTCTTCTGATAATTTATCGCAGTAATGGTCTAGAACATGAAAAGTAAGTTTCTCATCATCTGGAAACCATTCTATGACATTCGGATTAATTTTCACCATTGCCTGCTTTACATCATCCGTTAACTTGTCTGCATAATTTCCTTGAATATAAGGTATAAACTCTGGTGCTCTCTCTGATAATGCTAAAATTACATTTAGGGAGGGATCTTTCATATAGAGAATGCTTTCCGGATCTTTCCGTACCGAAGAAATATAGAATCGATCTAAAACTCTAGTAATGGCATCAGCGAATGATCTTAGTATATCCATAATAATATGTTTGTTTATTATTCGTGTTATTTAGTTAATCCTTATAGTGATTGTTCCACAGCATTCGACAAATGATGTTTCATATCAACCATCAATTCACTTTGTGCAGATTGAATCCCACTATGATCTAGAGCTTCTATACCGAAAAGCTTTTGTACAACTACAGTGGTACTTTCGGAAAAAATATTATGGAGTGATTTTATTAACTCATTAGATGGTTTATACCCCTGTTCCCTCATTTTTGCAAGTTTGGAGAAATCCGCACCTTTAACAGCAGATTCAAAATCATAATCCATATCTTCTCTTACAAAGTCCTTCTCAGGTGCAGAAAGTCCGGGTAATTTAATAGACTCATTGTTAATTCTCCCATACTCTTCAAAGCCTTTTATTGAAGATTCTAATCCGGAAAGAAAAGCTTTATCACAACCTTCTTTTTCATAAATTATTTTCGCTGACTTTAGTACTTCTATAGCACAAATATCCGTACTCTGAAAGACAACAACAGGTACTTCATTGTATATACACTCATTCAGAACTTTTACATCTTTGAAATTCTCAAATTTTGGTAAAACCAGTTCATTATTATACTCTTTTTGATAGTCTTTAAAGTCATTCACTAATCGTTCAAAATCATATAAAAACTCAGGAGAAACTCCTTTTCCTTTATATATATCCACAGCTGATCCCAGTATTTCAGCAGCGCAACAATCCTTTCCTTGAAAAATGATTGCAGGAATATCATTCAATAGACTCTTCCTAAACAGTAATCTTTGATCTTTCATAATAATCTATTTAAGGGTTATAAATCACTAAAAGCCCTATTCACCACATTATTCAAACCTCGTGACATATCCCTGCTGTTCGTTTGAGGACTCTGCGCAAGTTTGACATCACCCAGCGACTGAGCATTTGACTTCAATCCGAATATCTTTTGTACAGCTACAAGAGAATTCTCCGGAACAGAGTTAGCTAAAGACTGCATGGCCTCCTTTGTAGGCATATAGCCTTCTGTTTTCATCAGATCTAATTTTGCGAAATCACCATTTTCTACTGCTAATTTGAAGTCTGCGTCCAGCTCAGGAGTGGAAGCCTTAGCTACTTCTTGAACTACTTCCGCTTCTTCAGCCTTCACTTCTTCTTTAGCAACTACCATTTCTTTTATCTCCTGTTCTTCCGGCTTAACGCCAAACAGTTTTTCTATGACAACAGCCTTTTTCTCATCAATCTGAGAGTTCTGGCTTAATCCCTTTATTACTTCTTCCGAAGGCTTATAACCCTCTTCTTTCAGTTGTGCCATCTTCTCATAATCATCCTTTGCCACAGCATCCTTCAACTCAGCCTCCATATCCCGTTCTTCAAGCGGGGATTTCTCCTGATCTACAGTTTGAGCAACATCATTTTCCTGCTGTTTAGCCAGCAGTTCCTTGGCTTTAGTAGCAGAAAGGGCTTGGACATTTGAAAAAGCTATTCCTTTTTTATCACCCGTCCAGGATACATCAGCCATGAAATATCCTTCTTCGCCAAAAAGTATCATATTATCAAGCGAGTGCCCATTGGCCAAAAGATACTTGTCGGCTGCTGTCAGCTCTCTGTCACCGATCTTAGCAGGTATGGCTATCTCTTTTTCCGAACGTATAATCACGGAATTCAAGTCACGGTCTACCTGAACAAACAGATGTCCTTTCTTTGCAGAAAAAACAATTATTTCTCCGTCTAATAAATTCTTTCTCTGCTTTTCCGACAGTTTCTTTCCTAAAATCTTGTTCGGTATGACTAATGCCTCTTTTCTATAGAAAACGGACACTCCTTTGTCAGTCATGCGCAGCTTGGCGGGTTTCCCTTTTACCTCAGTTATATCGGATAAGACTCCCTTCTCCAACTTGGTTCCCTTTCCGTCGAGCAGATAACCGTTATTTAACGCATACTCATAAAAGTTTTTACCTGTATAGCATATCCTATTTTTATGATCAATCATAGTAAAGCGATCTTTGTTATCAGATCCGATATCGCCCCAGTTTACTATATCTAGGCCTTCTTTTCCATACAATGGCTCTTTGGTATCATTTGATAAAATACTGTCTTTATCAAAGAACTTGCACACACGCTCCATGGATTCATTCTGCTTTGCCAGGTCTGCTGATTTTCTGGTATGCGCACGTATCTCATCATTTGAAGTACGGAATTCATCACCATTAAGAGTAAAGCACAAAAAGCCTTTGTTATATTCTTCCTTATAACCTAAACATTGTGCTATTCCTCTAAATTGTCCTACATTATCGAACTGATAGGTATTCATCACTTCCTTGATTGTCATGGCCGATTTATTTTAAAAGTTCTGCTGATAAGATATATTTATTCAGGACAGACAATTTCATATGTCTTCCCCCACCCTTCTCGAACATCTCGATTTCAAATACTTTATCGTCTGGGATCGTGAATTTATTGAAGGCAAGCACAAAACGATTATTACTTTTTCCAAAAATCCGTTTCGTAAAATCCTTCTCCTGTACCGGATCATACTGCACTTCCTGTTGAATAGCATTCTTCATCTTCTTCTGATCACGGATGAAACACTTCACAAAATCTATATCATAATCTATATTTGAGAAGTTTCTTATATCGAAAACGAAAAACATAAAGTCTCCTTTGACATACAGGTTTGCCAGAGAGAATTCGAATTTATTCTTTATGATACCCAGGCTGAAGATATTTCTCTTTTTTAGATGCAGCTTATTGATCAGGTTATCCATTTCAATGCTGTTAGCATCAATATGGGCAATATAGGAACGCCCATCATCAAAATTGTAGGAATAGGTCAGCGCATGGTCATTAACGATAGTAATTTCATAGGTATTATTATCCTTGTCTACGACAAACAAGTTTGAAGGAATAAACTTATCAAAAGTAGTATTCACCTTAATCATATTATTGTAATACTCTATTCCGAAAATCTCTTCATTTCCCTGCCGACAATAAACTACATTGGCAGGAAGAAATATTTCTGTCGTATTACTATTATTTGCTATAACCTGAAAGCAATGTGATTGCGTATCCTTTTCATATTCATAAATAATATTGTCACAATCATCATTATAATCAGCAGGGATATAAGCTATCCTGAAGGAGTGCACACTCCCGTCAATACACACTATTACCAGATTCGTATGTCCTAAGAAACCTTCCTCTTGTGCCGTAATGCACACAATGTTCGGAACAGCTTCCACCCTTTCCACTTTGATAAAGTCTTCTCGGCCATACGAGATGTCACTTACCTGGGCAGGTAACACTATATGTTTGACTTTATCAAATGATACGTAAATCAATGGCGAATCCAAGTTCTTCTTTTCCTGTGCGGAAACAAAAAGAGGCATAATCAAGAGTAGTATATAAAGTAATGTTTTCATTGTATATAACCGATATAAATGTTTATAATCCAAATAACTATCAAGCTAAAACAGAAATAGCCAATCTCATTTTTCAGGTCTTTCCAAGGCGTATCCTTTTTACGTGAGCTGCATATCTTACAGCCAAGGAATATCGCAACCAGGGCGAACAAGACAAGAACGATTGTATCCCATTGCATATATTTCATATAGAAATTTATAACCAAGAGAGGTATAAAGCTTAATCCGAAAAAAAGAATATCTTTTTTTAGATCTCTCCACGGTTTATTTTCTTTTGCTATTGCTTTGCATATTCTATAACCCAAGATCATTGCGATGAACACAAGCAGTGCAAAAACGACAGTAGTCCAGTGTATTAATCCCGTATAAATGTTGATAGCCAAAAGAGAAATCAAACTCAACATAAAGAACGAAATCATTCCTTTCAGATTCTTCCATGATTTTATTGATCTACATATCTTATAGCCCAAAATCATCGTATTGATTAATAGCAGACATAGTATTAATATGAATATTACATTTGTCATATTTTTACATTGACTCAATTAAGGAAGTTAATGGATTCTTTTTAGCAGGAGCATTCTTCTGCATCTCTACTTGTTTGAACAAACGCTCCAGCTCCGCTTCTTCAGCTTCTCTTTTACGCTTATCCTGTTTTGTTTCCTCTTTGAGGAAAATCTGATAGTTAGCCTTCAAGTGTACCTTTATTTGTGAAAGGCTCTGATTCAAGAGCTGTTTTGCAACTTGCGTAGAAGCAGTTATTGCACTGGTCACTTCGCTAGTTACCGTCCCGATGGAGCTTATAGGTAGCTGTACTCCCTGTAATAAGCCTTGTTCCATCTTACGAGCGGACTCAGCCTTCATATTGTTCGGAAGGTTCAGTCCCTCAATGGCATCATTATCGTAAATCACAAAAGATACAGGACTCATATAGGTTCCATAACGGAAATTCTCAATGGCTATCTTCAGCCGGCTTGCACCGACAGAAGCTGAACCTGAAAATATAGTATTTGCCGGGATCTCCACACCACTGATCAGGAGAGGTTCAAGCAAACGCATTTTCACCGGAGTACCGCTGACTATTGTCTGATCACCATAGATGGCAGCTTTTACTAGGTTTTTCTTTCCCGGAATAGCATACTGTGGTCTGCGTTGCCGTTTTCCGTTCTCATTCACAATAAAACGTGGCTCAGTTTTCACCTCTTCCGTTTCATCATCATCTACTTTCGGAAAAACAGCGACTGAATCCTTTTTATCTCCCATGAATTTATCATATATAGCTTGTTGGAAGCTATCCTGTACTTTTAGTTCTTTGTACATCCTAGCCTCTTTTTCCCGCTGTTTCTTCTGTCTTTCATATTCCTCACGTTCCTCAATATCATCTAATTGATCCTTCATCTTATTAGTGAACCCACTTTGACTTTTTCCGGAAGTACCTCCGCTATATTCATCCATGACCTCAGAATACGGATCGGATTGCATTCTTTTGATTCGTTCCCGCATCCTCTTGCTATACTTGCTATCAGATCCTTGCATGTCAAAGAAGAAATCTGATCCTTTAACTTGTGTCTCCTCCAGCATCTTCTCTTTCTTTGCAGCTTCCTTATCCTTCTTATAGGCATCCAGTTTGTCAGCTGACACTTTTTCATCTTCTGATATTGGTTCAAGAAGAGAATTTTTCGGTTCATCAGATACAGCGACCTCGTTACTTACCTTGTTATTTCTCAGAAAAACAAGCAGGAACAGGATGAATAGGACAAAAACAGCTATAATCAATAGCGTATTTTTGTTCTTCAGCATTTCTTTTAATTTGTTATTCTCCATAATCTTTATTCGTTAATATTATCTACTGTTGTTTCTTCTGGCAAGGAGTATTTCACATCCCATCCTTCTATCTTGACGCCATGGGAGTTTTCCCGTGAACGTGAGACATCATAAACTGTAAATTTTGCCAAGACTTCACGAGATACACTGCCCCTTGCACGATATCCTTTCTGTGTGAACTGGATCTCTCCGGATACAGGAACCGTTTTCATATCCACACGAATTTCCTTGATGGTGACACTATAAATGATATTTTTCTGTATCAGGGAATTATGCATATTTACATCGTTATAATCGCTCAATAACTCCTTACCTCTGTTACCGATCAGGTTTAATGCCGATTTTATGTTATTCTCATATGTGCTCTCATCAAACGCATACCACAACAGGACAAAAGTCTTAATATGATCTTCATATTCATATTTTCTCATATCAGAAGCTGCAACGGGAGTTACCTCATATACTTTTCCGGCAGTATCCAATACCAAAGCTTTTGTATACGCTTCATTTATCTTATTGTACTGAAAGATAAAGGCGACAAGAAATGCTACGGCCAACGTCGCACAACAAGTAATGGCAACTATCATAGTTACTCTGATAGTTTCATCAACTGTTTTAAATTTCATCAAATCCATACTTATTCCCCATCAATAATATTCCGACCTGCAGAAGCAGCAGCTCCGACATTACTTACTCCTTTTGCTGCTGCCGCTGATCCCATAAACGCCAGCATGGCCGCAGTACTCACAAGAGACACAGCTTTGGATATTATCTTTCCCGCATCTGCATGACCGACAATCTTTCCGGCAAGCCAAAAGCAGGAACAATAGGCACCGAGGATTGATATGTCCATAGCCAAATACTGTATCTGTTTTGTCGCTTCATCTGCCATATTGAAGGTGGATGAATCGAATATGGACGTAAAAGATTGAATCATGATTCTATTAAGTATATTGATAACGGTAAAGACCATACATACCGAGCATAATGTACCGAACCACGTAGATAGTTGGTTCTTGAAGACAGGTAACATACTAAATGCGAAAGCAAAAGGACCGAGTATTACTAGGATTTTCACAATAACCACACCTACAGCCATGATCACAGCCTGAATAATTCCAACCAGCAGGGAAAAGACTGCATGTACACCCAGTGCCATATAATTTGATGGGTTAAGCATCATTGAAATGGATTTAAGTATGGAGGTATCCCCATCAGGTTCGTTACCCTGTTCCATATTCTCCTCTTCCTTCTTCAAAGCCCCGTCTGGATCATCACCAGCTTTTATGTTGGAACTGATGGAATGTCCCTGATAGTTAGATAGCATTTCACCCTGTTCCGACGACGATTTTTGCACATATTTGCTAAATTCTCCAGCCTGAGAGTTTGTTAGTGAGGTTTCTTGATTAATGACTTCGAAAGTACCTACTACAGTCTTAGCGATAGGCATATATAAGGATAAACAGAAGAATAAAGCCAGACACCGGGCAATCTCCATCAGATCCGGAAACTTGTTCTCATCAGGTGAGAGCAATTGTGAAACGCCATGAACAAAGTAATTATACGAGATATTACAAATAAAGCAAATAACACCTACCCCCAAAGCTATTATTGTCATCTGTGAGGCCAGTTCCATAGTAAGGGTATCAGATATCTTCAACCCCCATAAAAAAGCATCTTGTCCGTCCATAATTATTTAGTATATCTGGTGTAGGCAGCTAAACTGCCGCTGTAATATGTTTTTCTCATGTGTTTTTCTACCGACTTTCCGACGATATTGGCACGAACAATAGAATTGTATTCTTTCATCTGTACGGAAGCCGCCTCTAACGCTTCCCTCACCTGACCGACAAAAGACAGCCGGCCTTCACTATTCATTGAAAAATAATCAGCGACCGTGGCGACTTTAAATAAGAGATCAGTACTCAGACTTAGATTAACTGAAACTTGCTGAAAGTTCAGAAATTTAAGACAGTGATAATTACCTCCTAAATTCATATAAAAGCTATAATCGGAGGACAAGCATGCCACATTATCCAGAAGCTCAGCAAGGGAAACAAGAGATTGTAATTGTTTAAGCTCCTTTATTTTCTGCAAACCTTCCCGGATATGTGAGGCTTCAATCATTTCGTCAACTTGTTTAATCCATTGCGAGATGTTGAGAAACCACTGGGCCGTGTTAAGTCCAATATGTGCCCCGTCAGTAACAGGTATTTGCGCATTAGCCTTTTCCACAGAGAAGGAAAAGCATAGTGTCAATGCGAATAAAATTGAAAGAATTTTTGTCTTCATCTTAATATGTATTATGAGTTAAACCTTATAGTTTCAAAAATCTTTATCTTAGTATAAATAATAGTGCGAACATCAAGGCTACGAACCAGGCAAGCACATAGGACTTCGCATTATTACTCTTTGAAGCCACTGCATAAACTACAGGAATCAAAGCGACAGTCAGTATCGCAGCAATAATATACCAGGCTACATTATTGGTTGTAGCACTGAAACCAGTAGCCCACTGACTTATTTCAGTCAGTCCATCAACAGCTTCGTCCATTTAGTCTATTAAGATTTCATTTTTAATAAACTGTATTGAATAGTCCATTGCAGAAAGCAACTTCAAAAAGAGGGTAAGGGAAATTTCTTCTTTCCCTTTCTCAAAGTTGAGAATCTTCACACGAGGAAGCTCCTCTCCTACCAGTTTGGACAGTGCGGAAGGAGTGACATTACGGTCCAGATAGATAGATTTCACCAACTTTCCTAATTCAGCCAAAGTACTTTCGGAAAAATCCCTAGTACAAAGAATACCTGTACAACCATTTTGATGCTGGAGGAGTATGTCCCTTTCAGACTGGAGGTTCATCACCCATTTTTGTAATAGTTCCAGATTTTCACGGTCAAGCGCACGTAAATTTTGCAGATTAATAATCTTCTTTTCATAAGGATAAGCAACCTTATAGCAACCGGTCTTATGGATCGTTGGCAGAACTACACTTGTGACCCATTTCCGGAAAGCTTTTGCAAAAGGCTTTCTTGACTGAAATATAAGCGTATATAGACCTGACTCATTTATGATATTTGTCTTCTGTAAACCACCGCCTCTTTTGGTCTTGGAAAGGGGGTAGATACTAGCGACCCCCTTCTCATCTTCGTCTAAAGAGGATATTGCATCTTTATGATTCACAATACTAAGCACGTCACAAACTTCTTTTGCAACGAACCAGGGATTGCCATCAATATTTAAAACCCGGATATCTCCGAATTCAGGATTATTGAAAATTTTATATTCATTCTTCATAGTTATATTGCTTTTTTCATTTCCTCTAAATATCTATTGATAGCTGTATACGTAGACCCTGTTTCCTGAAAGTACTTTTTGATCCGTACAACGGTTTTCTGTCTGGAGTCAAAAGCAACTGCAGCGAAAGGAGAAACTTCATTTCGGAAAACGAATGTTTCATTACCCATTTTAATGAAGAATTCTCTCCATTTGTCATCCTCTGATTTTTGCAAAGATTCAATAAGAGTAATCTCCTCCTCAGAGAATGAAAGCACATTTTGAAGATTGGGCAAATTCTTTCGGTGTTTGGAGTGATCTAGAATAACTTTTGTATCACAGTTGATCGTAATTGAATCCCTGATTGAAGGAGGACAGTTCTGAAGAAACAATACGTTCTGTGCTGCAATGGTGATAGATCCTTCTTTTTTTCGAAAAGTACGGTATAAATAAGCTATAAAATCACCGAATTTTTCATCATTAAGAAAATCCAAGGCTTCATCAATGATAAGCTCCTTTCTCACTCCTTCACGCCTCTTTATCTTATCCACGACCATTTGAAGTGTGATGATAACGACCAATGGGAAGTAGTCCTGTTTAGAAGCTATTTCCATATCAAATGCTATCAGGTTGTCATTAACTATATCTACATTCTCAATCGCATTTAACAGGTAAGCCAATTCCCCCTCTGTATATGGTTCCAACAGTAAAATTAGTTCATCGACTTCGAACTTTTTTTTCTCGAATGGTTTCATTTTACCTTTGAACTCATCTCTCAGAAACGTTCTATATTGGATCATATTAGGAAAGATACGATCACTTGTATCATCTACTGATGAGTTATTCACATAATCATAAAAAGCTATAATGGATTTTTTTAGAAGAGCAGATTCGGCCGGAGTCATACTCTCATTCTTCTTCCATATATAAGAAATTATAGCCGATATAGTTTTTATAAGATCATCTGCCCCTTCAGAATCAGAGGTATCCTTATATAGATATTTCCCGTTTTTATCACGTTCACATAAAAATGGATTGAAGGCAAACTTCATTTTGTCTGACGAATCGAAATATTTTCCACGGTTTAGTTCAATCATAGAACGATAAGAACCACCGATATCCATAATCATCACATCGTTACCAAGTTCATACGACTGTAATATGTAATTATTCAACCAGAAGGATTTGCCGGAACCTGAAGGACCAATCATTATTTTATTTCGGTTGTCCAGCGAACTGGAATCCCACATGTTAATCTTACAGGGATTGCCAAAACGGTCGCAATATAAATGTCCCTTCAGGTCAGAAATATATGTACTGTCCTTTTGCAAATAACATAATGCCTGTTTTGTCGTATTAATAAAACCACGATAATTAGCACGTGCATTACCGGGAATATTACAGAAAAACAGATTACATAGCTCACCGTTTTCTACATAGCAGGCTGTTTGGTTCATAAATGAAAAGCCCTGCTGCACCAATGATATCTTTCGCATTAAGGCAGACCTGTCCGTATCATTGACTATGACATTAAAAGCGGTATATGCTGTTTGAAAATCATTTTCCGTGATCATTGCACAATATTTTTCCTGCTCACATTGTGCGTCTCTCGCAGGAGGATAGAAATTTGCCACATAATTCAAGTTCTGCTTTTCTCTGTTTATTGCCCCGATAGTGGTATCACGATCAGTGATCTCAATGGTAATATTCACAATATGATCAAATGGCAGTCCTAATCCGACAGGATATATCATAGAACATTTGCTCTTTATATTCTCCGGTAGTTCAATACTACAGCCATAGGATTTTGATTTTCCTGTATCTGGTACAGACAGCTCATAAATATGTTCTCCTTCCATGGACAATGACAACATAGCAAGAAATTGTTTGCCTACCTGCATATCAGCACCCTTTGTTACAAGTAATGGATTTAAGGTTTTCATTGTCGCATCTTCAACAGGTGTCGCATAAGATAGATTCATATAGTCATAAACCGCATTATTCAGCTCTTTGCTATCCATCCTCCTAATACCAAACTCTGAAATGGAAGATAATCCATTCTCAAAATTTAATATAGTAGGGGTCATTACGGACAAACGGGCTTCATAATTACTATAAGGCTGTTTAAATGGGTAATTAAACTTCCTCAATAAAGAAGTATTCGAGGCGTTTCTTCTAACTCCACTTTTACCCGTATCGGTAAAAGTTATATAGAGATTAGTATAGCAATTTAGAGTTTGTTTGCCATCAAAATACTTCAGGTTCTCAACTTTCAACGGATTAGTTGAATATTCATCATTCTCATAATGAGATGCGTAATAATAGCATTGTTGATGCAATACTGTGCCCGCAGGCAACATCTTACATAGTCCCTCCAAACGTTCCTGGATATTTTTGGCCGCTTCCTCTGAAAGAGTAAATACTTCTGGAAGAAACAATTTATATCCGATTGTCAGATCTCCATTACCATTAACAATCACGCCATCCGTAATTGTCTGTATAGGCATCACCTTGCCAAGATCCACCGCCTTATCAGATATCTGAATCAGTGAAGGACGCATGTACAACATAGCTATAATAAAAACTAGCCCACACAATAGCAAAGCATATACTATAATAGTTCCTATCATTTGTTTTGTATCAAGATTTTAAAAACTCTGTTCTTATCCAATATTTTGGTTGGAGTAATAGACTTTACTGATAATCCTGTCAGATAATCCGGATTTCCAGCTTTATGTTCCTTTGACAAATTCTTAAATAAAATACCAGAGATAAATGTCATAATGGAGATAATAGTCACCGTAACCAAAGGATGCAAATGAGTAAATACACATATAATTATTACTAATGCGTAGAACAACATGAGCAATCCAAATTGAATCGATGTCAATCCGAAAAACTTTATTGGCTTATTTATTTTTCGTAACGTCTTCATTATACTATCAAGAAAGCAACCATGATAATTATTACAGCTATAATCCAACCGAAAGCCATTTCTTTTGCATGCGGCTGATTAGAAGAAACTGCATAAATTACATAGATCAAGGTGACTATGAGAACTGCCCCTAAAACGTACTTACCAATATTTACGATAGTATCAGATCCTTCTTTTGCCTTTTCTTCTACCTCAGACAATGAGTTGATCTTCAATCCGCCCTGGGCATCTGCTACTATCGGAAAAATAACGCTTGTCAATAACACGATACCCATGATCATAATTATTCGTTTATGAAGAACCATGAACGATAACTTTCTAAATTTCTGCAACATAATTTTTAATGATTAATTAAACTTCTATTTTTTGTAACTTACTGAAATCTATGTTGTTAAATCGCACATATACATCCATCTCTTTTTCCGGAAGTAGAGCTACTTCGACAGATGGAGTTTTACCGGAATAATAGAAAGCCCTGTTAGACAAATACATGTCAGCTACCTCATTGCATAGGTCCTCATCGTCATCAATCTCCTGCTGAAATACGACTGTAATTTGTGGAAAACATACGGCTTGCTTAGGAGCTTCTTTACTGGCTTCACTATCAGAAACCACGGATTTTTTAGTTATTCTGCCTATAGTGAATGCAACAGCTATAATTAGCAGCATAATAAAAACATCAATAAATACCATCGTCTATTAGATAAGTTCCCAAATCAAATAATAGATAATTAAGGCAACTAGAAATGTGATAATTGCTTCCTTAATACGTTCATGGTTCGTCACCAACTTCTTTATGACTGCTATTCCCGCACAAGCAAAACCTACAGCAATAAACATTGCTCCTGTTTCCTTAAATAGTCCTATTAATCCGGTTACATCTGCTAATAATGGCAACATAATCAATACAGAAGAACCTTAACTCCCACATTCCATGTTGTATTCCAGGCACCCTTAGAAAAAGGGTTCCAATATTGCGTAACTCGCCCTAGGAATGCAAACCTGCTACTCACAAACAGTTCCAACTCCGCATCGATCTTCGGACCTACGAGATATTCATACTCATACTTTTCTTCAAGCTCTTTATACGATTCGACACCGGTAAAGAGGCCAACACCTAGATTGAAGTATAAAGAGGACATATTCGTAGCTACCGTTTTGAAGAACGAGGCATCAATGTAATAATCCCTGGCTAACCTGCCTATGGTTTTAAATTCAGGAACTTCCAGAGATAGATCCTCATAACCGTGATCAAAGGATTTCTCGAAGTAATTCAGTCCGATCTTCCAATAGGTGGTCCTGTTGCGGTACTTCGAAAATGAAAGGCTCGCATTGTGGTCATTACTACCAAAGATATTCTGCCCGTAGTTTAGCTCCAGGGCAGATACACCGGCATAATGTCGCTGCGCATAAAGGCAATGTATGAAAGCACACATAGCCAACATTAATGTCATTCTCTTAATATTCATAAGCATAGTTTAAAAAAACGTTCGTTTTATTGAACTATGCTGTTATTAATTTTAACGATGATGATTGATATACTAAATTTGTCCTAAAAACACAAATGAAATATGGATATGCACGTGTATCACGTCCTAATCAAAATTTAGATCTACAATTAGACGCATTGCAGAAACATGGTGTTGATCACATTTTTGAAGAGAAAATATCAGGGAAAATTAAACATAAACCTATATTAGACAGCTTAATAAAACATTTAAAAGCTGGTGATCAACTTGTTATATGGAAAATTGACAGACTAGGAAGAAAAAGTGGGGAGCTTATAAAGCTTCAAGAATCACTAGAGCGACGGGAAATAGCTCTAGTGAGTTTAACGGAAAGTATAGATACCTCAACCCCAACCGGCAAATTCGCATTCCAAGTGATATGTAGTGTTGCCGAACTAGAACGAAACCAACTATCAGAACGAACAATAGCTGGTCTATTAGCCGCAAGAGAAAAAGGACGAATAGGTGGAAGACCAACCGGTTTATCTGAGAAATCTCAAAAACAGGCTAAACTTGCAGTGCAAGAATACGAAAAGTACTTAACATACAGAGATAGAACAATAGATGACATATGCACAGTTGTTGGCATCTCACGAGCTACTCTATATAAATACTTAAAATTAGAAGGAATAATAAAACAAACCTAAATAATGAAACGATCATATATCATTAAGAAAATCATACTTATCACATATGATGATAAGAAAATAGTTTTTGATATAATAGATAAAGGGATCATAGACCGACCAATAAAACTAGTAAAAGAAGAAATACTAGATACCTTTTCAACGATGAAAGACAAACCTGTAAAAGTAAAAATAGAAAAAGAATATGTATGAGACGGAAAAGTACAAGAAAGCCTCCAAAAGTAGATTTCAACATTAATGAAAAGGAAAAAATCGAAAATATGATTTCTTCTTATAAACAAGTTAACTGTACAAAAGTACCACTCCAAATCAATAGTAAATTAGTGGTGATGGTTCTTCCTGAAGATTGTAATGAACATTACCGCCAAAGGTATATAAAAAGGCACAATATATAAAAATAAAGAAAGGCACTTATATAAACAACATTAATCAAATGGTAGATAAAAAGAATGAAAACAAAAAGAAAAGAAGTCGAAAAAAGACATGCCCATTATGTGGTAAAAAACTTTGGTTACATGACTTCTATCAATGTTCTTCAGGATACAGTTCTTATTGCAAGGAATGTACACGAAAAAAGAAGAGAGAGGAATACACCCGGAACCGAAAAGTTCCTGATGGTTGTTTCTTGCACAAATCCATAGGCAGAATTGTAGAACACAAAGGATGCAGCACCCGTATATTCTGGTCAGGTAATATGCTTAGTCTCCTAGAGAGATATTACCCTACGACTAAAAATGAAGAAGTTGCTGAAATTATTGGAGTTTCATCACGAACCTTGATACGTAAAGCCCGTGAATTAGGTTTATCCAAAGATCCTGATTGGTTGAAAGGAATTTATAATTTCAACCGAAGGGACGCACAGGCAGAAAGCAAAAGAAGAGGATATCCAGGGGCATTCAAGCTAGGAAATAAAATTGGTGAAAAATATCGTTTTAAAAAGAAGACAGAACTTATACAAACAAATAATAAGTCATGAATAAAAAGAAAAACATAATGTATTTCATCTATAATTTATCAACTTATAGTGCAAAAAATAAAGCCTGCTTAGAGCTGCTATATTATATAAAACAGTATGATCATGTTCTTATTCAGGACATTTATTCATTGAATGCTCTATCAAAATCCATAGAAACTAAAATCACCGAAATAAATGAATTACACCCCAAAATGCGTCCCATTTTTTTTCATAAAGAAAGTATAACGGAAAAAATTACAGCATTTGTAGAGTATCCTGGAGGGGAAATTGGATATCTATTTATAATGAATATATGTAGAGTCCGCAATACTATATTTTCCGCAGAGAATATTATTCAATTTAAAGAAGATATAAAATCTGGAATATGTCGTATATGTGGCTGTACTGAAAGTAATCCATGTTACCATCCAGAACATGGTACATGTTGGTGGTCAGATAATGAACATACAATATGCTCTCATTGTGAAGATCCAGCTTTAAAAGATGATCCACATACAACACATTGCATCAACTCCCAAAATATTTAAGAATGTATGAAGCTATTATATTCAAACAATTATAATTATCTACTATGCTCAGCTGATCATCCACCAAGTGACAATTCCCATTGTCATTTGGTGAATATATCTTTTAATTGTTATCTTTGATGAAAATTAAAAGATCATGAATTAACATATTAGTCCAGTTAATTTACAAAGAGCTAAGTCTATTTAATGATATTAAATAGACTTAGAAAATTGACTAGAGAAGATATAGTACAATTATGAATTTTAATATTTGATAATATGAAAGTCGATTTTAACAAATTGAAGACAGACATTTCGCTCCCAGATCTATTCATGCATTATGGATGGAATTATGCACCTGGCACATCCAATGCAGCAGTAAAACTGACGAATGGATCTCAAACTGTTGTGATAAAGAAAAACAGTAAAGGAATGTACACTTATTGGGATGTGCATGGCGAAGAGCATGGTAAAACATGCCTAGATTTCATGCAACAACAAATTTATGATCAAACTGGAAAGATGCCATCCCTACGGGAAGTTGGTGAAGCATTACAGCGTTTTTTGGACAATCATGAGATTATAAGTGCTGAAAATAGTAATATAAAAGTTACAAATGCTAGTCTTGATTCATTTCAATTATCGACACTTAGACACGAATTACATCCCTATAAAGGAAATTTTTTATCAATGAGAGGCATTACCTCAGAAACACTCTCATCACCTGTGTTCAAAGGTGTTTTTTATTCAAGAGAATATAAGCACTATGGAAAGAAATATAATAATACTTGCGTGGAGCTTATAAACCAAAATGGGTTTCAGGGAGTGTCTCAAAGAGGGTTTGACGAAGAAGGGAAAAGTTTTAAAGGAATCAAAGGATATAAATATGGTAGTATTGCCGTATCAAAGCATGATACTTCTCGTCCTTTAGACCTAGTACTAATAGGAGAAAGCATGATTGATAATGCCTCTCACTTTCAACTAAAATATCTCAATACAGAAAAGAATATCTTGTACGTAAGTACAGAAGGTAATATAACGCTTGGACAGATAGAATTAATCAATCAACTAATAACACATAACAAACTCACAAACATTTCAGATCAGGTTAACTACATATTTGATAATGATCATAATGGCTACAAATATGCAATTAAGCTAGATACATACCTAAAAGAACAAACATTACCAGAAATCGAAGATCTAACAACAGAGGAATTAAAAAATAGAATAGACCAATTACCTAATGTTGATCTTCCCAGACTCAATGACTGGAATGACGAATTGAAAGCGAGTCTCATTTTAACGAAAGACAAAGAATTCACAGATGCTGTGTTGAAGAATGATTTTAAAAAAATAATAGAGATACAAAGTGAAGGTTATATACCGTCAACTTATATACTTAATGACTTATATTCCCAAGCATCTACAAAAATGATGGCTGTAATAGTCAACATCTTCAAACTAGATATATCTCCTACAAGTTCTATTATTAGTACACCTAATATAGGAGCTTCTGAAGTTCCTATATTATCAGAAAAAATAAATAATGAAGTATTAGAGGATAGTCCTGGTATAAGTCAAAATTTAAACGTTTAACGACCAATTAATAGTGCCTCTCCCGCAGTAATTAGTTTGTCTCGGAAGAGAGCACTATATTCCCATTAATATTCTTCACAAATTATATCTGGAAGATTATATTCTGCAATAACCTCCTTTAAAAATAAACTTATAGCCAATTCGTCATTCGGAAATGTTATAAATGACAATCCTGAAATAGATAAAAGCTGATAAACAGTCATATCTAATTCATTTGTCATTCCATAATATTTTCGAATGTTCATATTATATATTTTTTGTATCCTAGATATAAATCTCACAAGTATATTGGGATACCATTTTTTCATTAGAATTGTTACTTTATTACTTTCGGAATAAACTTCTATTTTCTTCTCAATATCTTTATTATTAATATAATAAGAGAAGAACAAAAGCCCATCTAAACTATTATCATTACAATATAAACAGATAGAAGCTGCTCGATCTTGTGATTTCTTTATTATATCAGCACAGAGTATAGGGTTAGACGAAGCTATAAGATATGAAGTATTCTTCTCTGCTACTTCTTCTTCGAGATATTTAAAGGTTACTGGATTCCAGCAAACATTTATCTTTTTATTTCTTATTTCGTCATATATTGAAGCAATACAGATATCATTATCAAACACTAATTGATAATCGTTATTAGCTGGATTAAAGTGATATATATTTCTAACCTTACTGGATTGCTTTATATCATAAAGTAAGTAGGCTTCACAATTGGATACACCACGTATTTTCCTATAAAGTGTCTTGTCTCCAGCTATATCAAAGAGATATTTCATTAAGTCCTCTTTACTGCATATTTGTTCGAAAGAAAACTCACTTATTTCTTCTTGCTCAGTTTTTATTCTCTGAATATATACCGCCAATTGAAAAGAAGAGAGTTCTTTGAAGTTATACAGTTCCAAACAAGATATTTTATCTTTTTCAGGAGAATAAATAATATATTCCCGATTGTTGATATAATACCGATACATAAAGTCACCTTGCTCCAGCGGGTGATAAGGAAATAAAACCTCTTTATAATTCATAGTTTATGGTATTTAAAGTGATAATCCTTTATTCTTCCTTTTCTTTTTCTTCTTGAATGGCATCTCATCCTCCTGATTACTATGTCGCTTTTCCGATCCCAAATCTAATGGGATTGTTGAAAGCATCATTGAAACTGGAGACATATAAGAAATTTCCCTCTCCCACTCTTGTTTAGTATTAATATAGCATACCACAACAGGTTTGATAGGAGTACCGACCATTTTATTTACATCATTACCTTTCGATACTTTTCTATTATCATGTACTGATACTTCGTAATCATCTTGTTTCGATACGTCTGTATCAATATGCACTGATACTTCATGATCCTTTTCTTTCCGAAAGTATTCCTGAATATTCTTATATGTTAAACGTCTTGATATGTCAGAACTATTAAAAATTTCTGGCGAATCTATATTAGAGATAGAAAAAGATAATCCGTAAATACCCAATTTATTAGTGTGTTCGACTAGATTAATTGCAGACTCAGTAAGTTTCGCCTTAAATGCATCATAATCAGAAACATTATTTAAAAGAGCAAATATTTTATTATACAAATAATGTTTTTGTTCATCAGGAGCCATTCTTTGACCTTCGAACGCAATTTTTCCAAATCGGTATTTTTCAGGAAGGGATTTATCTTTCACATAAAAATTCCTTTCTGGAATACCATATATATAATAAGACTTACCTTTATCCGATATTAGTCTCATATAATAATTTTCCTCATCCAATTTATCTCGAAATTCACCAACATTTTTGCATATAGGAAATATCCGATCCATCACTGCTAATAACTCATCTTTATAGAGAGGATTAAAAAACTTACTATCGGATAATACCTCTAACATTTTTTCATATACATCATCACCTAACATAATTTTCCACTCAGAATTTGTGTATGGTTTGTTAAGATCAGTATTAATCATCATATATGTCTCTGATTCCTTTAAAACTTTAGTTACCCTCTCATTGGCATTATGACTTCGCAAAGCTTTATGTAGAGCTGTGTCAAAGAAGTATTGTCTATAATGTGATTCACCTAACGTTCTATTACAGGAGGTCTTACCCTTTTCCATGATTTCAAGTCCAAAATCTTTTTCAAGTTTTCTCATAATTTTACCTGAATTGATTTTACTCATACTATCACTAATTTTTATTCCATTAAGATCAACTTTAGTAGCTAATATATGAATATGCTTATTATCTTTATCCTCATGCTTTATTATAGAATAACATGATTCTTCATAACCCATTTCTTTCATATATTCGATTGCTAACTCTACAAATTTACTATCAGTAAGTTCTTCTCCTACTGGGCTACTAAGAACAAATTCTATATAAGGAAACTTTATCCGATCATTTAGGCTTGCAACCAATGGCATGGTATTTCGCATATCCTCCAGCGAATCACCAACAGAATTAAATAATTCTCTAGCAACACCCTTTTCGATTTTACCTAAATGATATGCAATCTTACGGTTTAATTCTAAGTCTTGAAACGGTTCAAATAATTCTGCTATCATTTCAGTTTATCTATAATTTGTTTTAATTCAGCTATAAAGTTTTCTATACTTGAGAGTGAATTAATAATTTCTTCATCCAATGGCAAAGAATTAATATGTTTAGTTAACTGATTAATATTAACACCTATTTTCTTTATTTCAAAAACAGTCTGAACATCTGTTTTTGAAATAATATGTTCTCGCAAAAGAGATTTACGCAAATATGTTGAAATCGAAACACCCAATGATTTTGATATATTTGCAATCTTTTCCTTCTCATCTACAGAAACTCTTACATGTATAATTTCCGTTCTATTTAACTTCATATATTCACAAATCCAATTCATTTATATGTGAGCATAGCGAATATTATCTCGACAGCTCGGCTGTTGCAAGAAGTTTTTGTGTACACAAAAACACACCTTGCATATACAAAGATACAAAAAATAATCAGTTCTACATACAACCGTTCATTTTTCTTCTAAAAATGAACTTTATCATTATGTTTCCAACTTGTTATATAGACAATTAATTAACTTGTTATTTATTCAACTAATCATTTATATTTTTTTATAACAACACAACTAGATAACTAATTAAC
>OOBY01000152.1_pt1 | contig 82338 bp, 63 predicted proteins | sample 1671751 | NCBI WGS metagenome assembly OOBY01 (sample SAMN06348189, study PRJEB24527) | human gut metagenome | biome: human gut; feature: ankylosing spondylitis patient; material: feces | host: Homo sapiens | place: China | collected 2015-10
CTCTCTGGAAAGGTCTCATTGCGTTTACCCTGGAAAAAAGTCATTGCGCTTGACACCCGCCCGCTTTATTGACCAGTCCAGAAAAAGGATCCTCATCACACCACGGTTTGTCGTTCTGCTGGTGAGAGGACCGCAGAAGCCGAAAACGCTATGGACGTATTCGTGCTCATTGTTTTTTCTCAAGGCTCAGTCATTACTGACACTTTACTGAGGGTGAACAACACAGAATATTTTCTTGTGAAGTACGCCATATTCGTACCTCCCGGAATCGTGTGTTGACGGAAAAACTGCTGGAAATTGATCAAGAAAGAAGTTTGTTTGATCTTGGTTGAAGTACCAGAGTACAGCGATTCTTATAACAAAACCAAGAACTTGTTATGAGCAGGGCGGACAGGAGAAACGATGATTCGAAATTCGTTCAAACAACTGGCTCTTGGTTTTTTAGTAACGGCACTACTTCCTGTCGGATTGCCAGTGCATGCGCAATCACAGTCGTTGGCTGACAGACATGAAACCCGTTCAATTTCATGTGAGGGTTGTCATATCACGAAAGGGAAGCCGGAAATCAAAAAGGACACCAAAGGACGAGAGGCATGCGTGTCCTGTCATGGTTACTACCCCGAAATGATCAAACGAACGGAAAAGACGGGTGAGGAAGTTAATCCTCATGATCAACATGACGGCGACCTTCCTTGCACGGAATGTCACAAAGGGCATAAGCCAGGGGTTAACTATTGCGAGGAATGCCACGGAACTTTTGTGTTTGAGGTTCCCTAGGAAACCGGTTTTCAGCAAACGGGAGAATAAATATGACCAATAGTTTTAACCGGCGAAGTTTTCTCAAAACCAGTCTTGCAGGCATTGGCTTGACCTTGGGCGGATCCCAGGCCGTGCTGGCGGCCCCGAAGAAGTGGGACAAGGTTGTAGACGTGGTCGTTGTTGGTCTTGGAGGCGCAGGAGCTTCGGCGGCCATTGAAGCTCATGACGCGGGCGTCAAGGTATTAATCCTTGAAAAACAACCTGAGAACAGGGTCTACAACAATACTCGTATGTCAGGCGGAGGGTTCCATTGTCCGGATAAGGATGGGGATCCGAAAGCCCTTAAGGAATATGCCAAGGCGATGTTCTCGGGAGAAAACATTTCTTGGAAGGAAGAGGGTGAACAGCCTGAAGTTTCTGATGGACTTGCGCAGGGATGGGCGGATTACTCACCGCTTAACGCAGAGTTCCTGAAAATGTGCGATCCAGAATTCCACCCTCTGCCGCGCAAGGCAAACGGGGCTGCGTTCAAGAATTTCCCTGGCGCGATGGAAAGTCACTATCGCGCTTACAGTTCAAGCTATTCAGAACGAGTTAATCGATACAACGCAAAGGATAAGCCTAAGAAAGAAAAATCCCGAGGAGAGGCTTTCTGGACGGCCTTAAACAATGGTGTACAAACCAGAAATATTGAAGTGTTGTATGAAACCCCGGCTCAGCGATTGATTACTGATGAAAGCGGGCAGATTATTGGCATCGTAGCCTCGCACGCTGGAAAGGATATCTCCATCAAAACCAAAAAAGGCGTCGTGCTGTGCTCTGGTGGTTTCGAATACAACAAAGCCATGCGCAAGGCCTTCCTTGAGGGACCCGGTGAAACTGGCTGGGCATTCTACGGCTCCCCTGACAATACTGGCGATGGAATCATTATGGCACTTGCCGTGGGTGCTGGTCTTCAGAAAGTTGGCAAGGCTGCGGCCCGAATGATCATGGCGGTGCCCATTTACCACCACGGCCTCAAGATGGGGTTAGATACCCCGATTGTTGGCTCTAAGCATTCGATGCTTGTTGACAATTACGGCAAACGCTTCTGCTCGGAAACCAAGGTCATTGAAGACCCGAGTCGTTACATGTTCTACAAAGAAGCGGTTCATATGAACATTGATGACCTGACCTATCCCAGACTGCCGGCTTGGCTGATTTTCGACGATGAACTATGCAAGAAGCGCACCCTTACGGATCTGGGACATTCGACAGCCGGTTTTGGGTTTGTGCCTTGGACTAAGGACAATCAGGACGCCATCAAACGCGGTTGGGTGCTGGAAGCTTCAACTCCTGAAGAACTGGCAGAAAAGATAAGGAATATTCCTGAAAACAAAAACCGCATGACAGCGAAGGCACTCAAGGAAAGTATCGAAAAGTTCAATTCCTTTTGCACGAAAGGCAAGGATGAGGAATTCGGACGCAGAGCCAATACGCTTGCTCCAATCAGTACTGGAAAGTTTTATGCCGTGCCACTTGTGGCAGGCGGTCCTAACACAAAGGGCGGAATCGCTGCAAACGGAGATCGTGAAGTTCTTGATTGGTTTGGCAAGCCTATTCCTAGGCTATATGCGGCCGGTGAAATCGCTTCAGCTCTGAAGTTTGTGTACCAGGGCGGGGGCAACCTAACTGAATGCATTGTATTCGGTCGGATTGCCGGAAAGAACGTAGCCAAGCTTAAGAGCCTCTGAGGCCTAGTGTTTCGTTTCAAACCTAAGGGAAAATTATGAGGAAAAGCACATATCTGGCAGCTGCCGTTGCCGCTGCCATAGGGGGAAGCGTCTTTGCGGCGGAAGTGACGCTTTACGGTATTGTGGATCTCGGTTTGGTTTACCAAAGCGTCGACGATGACATTACTGGACAGGATCGCACGGATTCTCTCGAAATGAAGTCAGGCTTTCAGTCTGGTTCCAGATTTGGATTCAAAGGTATTGAGCAGATAAGTCCAGATCTTGCTGTCGGCTTCGTTCTTGAAAACGGCTTTACGGCTGATGACGGTGCACTAGCGATGGGCGGACGTTTGTTCGGACGCGAATCGCAGATGTTTGTCCGAACCAATCTGGGCGAGCTTTCTGCAGGTCGTGTAGGTCAGTTAAACAGCGGGAGCGGTACGTATGCACTGACGGCGGGTTTTTCACCCTTTGCAACGACTTGGGGGCAGTATTCGGTCACTGGAACCAACTTTATGTTCGGTTATGAACGTATGGACAATGTTCTGACCTACAAAAGTCCGACTTGGGCTGGCCTTAACGTCTATGCCCAATATTCCTTTGATGTCGATACCAAGGATGAGCTTGGTGAAGAGGGCAAGTCGTCAGCGAACCGATACATGGCTCTGGGTGTTTCTCAGAAGATAGGCGGTTTGCAATGGGCTGCAGTCGTTGACCGGTATCTTTATTCGAATTTGATTAATAAGGTCGGAACTGAAGAAGTAGATGATGGGTGGAGCGTTTCCATTGGCGGCAATTACAACTTGGAGTACCTGCGCCTGTATTTTGGTGCGGAGTATTTCGACAATGGTAGCGTTGATTTCATGGATCGAATCTATGACATTACAGACGAGTTCGGTCACGAGGTAGGGTCAGGATACTACGAAGGATTTGGCATCATGCTGGGGGCGACGACTCCACTTGCTGGCGGTAATGCCAAGGCCGCGTTGGGCTATATGACGGCCGAAGATGTTCTCGATTCGGAAATGGAATACGACAAATACGGTGTTTCCGTTGGTTACGAGTATCCGTTTAGCAAGTCTCTGAACCTATACAGCATTGTGAGCTACAACAAGTTCAAAGTACAGAGCGCCGACTTTGAACGTAAGCCCGATGCCGTTGAAGCCGCAGTTGGTTTGCGGTACAAGTTCTAACAAGGCGCGAAACCGCCGGATCTTGGCAGATGCATGTTCTCTCCTCTCGATCTGTCAAGATCCGGTCGACGCTATGAAAGTCATCATTTTCCTCTTTGCCTTTACAAATGCACTCTTGTCATGGGCAAGTGCGATAGATGCCGACAAACTTCCGCTGGTCCGTCTCGGGGTGAGTTCTCTGGCAGAGCCCAGCACAAACATCCCTTTGGTCAGCCGGACAATTGAACAACTCCAAAAGGATTTCGGACAGAGAAACATCAGAGTTATCAGATACCCTCTGGAAGATCTTGACCGCGCGATTGAAAACGACGAGATCGACATATTTATTTCATCGAGCGGTACAAGCCGTAGACATGTCGATGCTGGGGTACGGAATCTCGGAACCATAGTGAGCAGAAAACTTCCAAATCCGAATTTCGGAGAGGGGTCCGCTGTTTTGGTCCGTAACGACAGGAAGGATCTTCAGAAACTCGAAGACCTTCAGCGGAAGGTGATTTCTGCCAACATGCCTCTGGGATTTTCTGGACATCTGATGGTTCTAAACGAGTTGCACAAGCGCGGTTACGATCCAAATTCATTTTTCGGCAAGAAAGTGTTTGTCGGGCATCACATGGAAAGAACTGTGGAAATGGTTCTTTCTGGAGAAGTGGATGCAGGCATTGTCAGGACGTGCTATTGGGAGGAATACGCCGAAAGACACAACGTCCCAATCGATGCCATTCGTGTGTTGGAAGCAAAGAGAGACCACGGTATCCAATGTGAACACACAACAGAACTCTACCCGAATTGGAGTATCTCAAGTACAAGGGTTGCCTTACCAGATATATCCAGGATGGTTACAAAGAGCATCTTGAGTATTGAGCCACAGCCAAAAGCAATGCTTTATTGGGGTGTTTCAACAGATTTTAGCCAGTTAGATCAATTGCTCAGAAATCTTGAAATTGGTCCTTATGAAAGGCTCAAGAAATATACGCTTGAAAGACTTTGGGGAGAATACTCGAAATGGGCATTCATCCTGATGTTTATTGTCTTATTAGGGTTGCTTTACAACTGGCGAGTTACGTACTTAGTCCGGAAAAAGACTAGGGCGCTTAGTGAGGCGGTCGAGAACCTGCGATTGCTTCAGACAAAATACGCGGCTCTTCAGAAGGTTGGCATTACCGGCATGATGTCAAGCACGATTGCGCATGAAATCAGACAGCCGTTAAGCGCTATTTCATTTTATGCATACGCCTTACTTTTAAAACTACGAAACTCATCTAGCACAGAACTTCCACTTGAGGAACTACAAGAGATATTGGGCAGAATTGCTCAGCAGTCGGCTAGAGCCGACGAAAAAGTCCAGAACATCAAGCGGTTTAACCGTAGCGGTGCCGATCCTCAGAAGATTAACGTAATGGATGAATTAAAGCGAATACTTGACGAACTCCGGCAGGTGAAAAATCAGGTTTTCAAGTCGGAATTCTCAGGTGCTTTCGATGCATCGGTTGTGATGGATCAAATTTCGTTTGAACTGATTTTTTCAAATATCTATAAGAACGCTATTGAATCTTTCACATCGAAATCGCATCATATTTGGACCGAAGTTTTTAGGAGCTCTTCGGAAGGATACCTTCATGTTCGGATTTCAAATGATGGGAAAGAAATTACCGAAGAACAAATGGACAGAATGCAAAGATTTGAGACTTCAAAGTCCACAGGACTTGGACTAGGACTCCCGATTGTTATTTCATTGTGCGAAGCGTGCGGCAGCAACGTGACATTCAAACGTCGTACTAAAGGAGGGCTTGTTGTCGAAATTGTATTAAGAACCAATATCGCAGAGTCATGAAGGAGAACACGATGAATAATAATTTGGCTCCCTATGTCCGCTGTGTCGACGATGATGAGGCTCTGTTACGGTCAATTGAGTATTTCTTGAATTCATCGAGGATCGGTTGTCGATGCTATACGTCTGGTAAAGACCTTTTGCGGCTTGATCCACTTTTTATTGGTGGTTGCATTGTGTTGGACCTGAAAATGCCGGATATGTCTGGGCTTCAGGTTTTTGAAGAACTTAGAAAGCGGCGCGTGGATTTGCCAGTGCTCTTTTTTACGGCCTACGGGGAAATTGATACGGTTGTAGAGACAATGCGTGACGGAGCTTTCCATTTCGTCGAGAAACCGCTTCAACCAGATAAGTTTCTAGACATCGTGAAAATGGCCCTCAAAGAAAGCGAGCGTAGAAGAACCGGTCGGCCTCAGGCTTGTGATCTTGAACTTTTGATTGCCAGTTTGACTGATCGGGAATTGGAGATTATTAGGTTTGTCATGCAGGGTATGAAAAATAAGAATATCGCGGAAAGAATGGGGCTTAGTGAGCGAACTGTTGAAAATTACAGATCGAGGGCTTACCTAAAGCTAAATGTGAATAACTTTGCAGAACTTTCAGATTTATTGGGAAACACGGATTTAACCCGATAAACGAAGAGGAGGTTATATGAATAATGTCAGCAAACTGATTGTTGCTGTGGTTGCAACGAGTCTGCTCTCTGTACACGCGGTTTACGCAAGAGATGGTGTTTACACAGCGTCAGCTCCCGGACGAAACGGTGATGTCCCGGTTCAGGTCACCATTAAGGATAACAAGATTGCCGATATAAAAATTCTGGATTGGAGTGAAACGCATCCTATTGCGGATTTACCCAAACAGAAAATTCCCGCTGAAATTGTTAAATATCAGTCGCTTCAGGTTGAGGCTGTTTCTGGGGCGACGCTGACTTCCTTTGGTATTCTCGGTGCCGTCGAAAATGCTATTAAACAGGCCGGTCTTGATCCGGATGTGTTTGACAGGGAGATACCGCAGCCGTCGAAGTCAACCGATACAGTGAGCGAGACTGGCGACGTGGTTGTAGTTGGCGGAGGTGGTGCTGGTTTGTCTGCGGCATTGGCTGCTGCCCAAATGGGACGTACCGTAGTTTTGATCGAAAAGTCTCACTACCTCGGGGGGAACACCTCTGTGGCTGGTGGCAACTTCAATGCTGCTGACCCGCAAAGGACGAAGAAGTTCAGTATGAATCAACAACGAAAGGAAATTGTTGAGCAAATTCTCAATGAAAAGCCTAAAAATGAATTACAGAAATCGTTGATCAAAAAGGTTCGGGAGCAATATGTTGATTTTGAGAAACAAAAGAAGACAGGATTGTTTGACTCTCCGGAATTCCATGCACTGCAAACCTGGAAGGCCGGAGATTATCAGGGGAATCTTGAATTGGTTTATGAGCTGACTAAAAAAGCCCCCGTCATGGAAAGGGATCTTATGAAGATGGGGTTTGTCTGGCGTGAAAGTTCCGAGCAGGTGATGGGATCTCTTTGGCCAAGAGCCAACCGTTCGGCCAATTACGCTTCAGGAGTTGGGTTCATTGATACATTTATCAACGAAATCAAGACTAAGAAACTTCCAGTCAGATTCCTGCTCAATACAAAGGCAGAATCGTTCATCATGAAGGACGGACGTGTCGTTGGAGTCAAGGCGAAGGCTAAAGACGGCCGTACATACGTTGTTTCAGCAAAACGAGGAGTGGTGCTTGCAACCGGAGGCTTTGGTGCCAATGTTGAAATGCGCGTGAAATACGACACCATCTGGAACAAGAAACTAGGTAAGGATGTCAATACGACTAACGTACCCTCTATTCAAGGCGACGGCATTGTGATGGCCGAAAAGATCGGTGCTGATCTTATTCAGATGGGGAACATTCAGTTGTTGCCTACGACCGATCCGTACACTGGCGCTTCAAGTAGCAAGGTGCTGATCAGCACAAGTGTTTTTGTGAATGAAGACGGTAAGCGCTTTGTCAATGAAACGGGAAGGCGAGACGAAATTTCTCGTGCAGCGTTGCAACAACCCGGGCAGCATTTCTTCCTGCTTGGAACAAGTGCAACTAGTCAGATAGACGAGAACGGGCGTAACAAATACGGCATCAAGCTTGACGATTTGGTTAAGCAGAAAAAAGTCTTCGTAGCTGATTCGTGGGATGAGCTCGCAAAAAAGAGCGGTATTAACGCTGAGAATCTGAAAAAGACTGTCAAGGAATGGATCGGTTTTTGCAAAACACTTAAGGGAGATCCATTTGGTCGTCCAAGTTGCGATCCGGAAGTCAGACTTGACGGACCTGCTCCGTACTACGCAAACGTAATGGCGCCTTCCGTACATCACACGATGGGTGGAGTAAAAATTAACACGAAGGGACAGGTGATTGACACCAAAGGAAAGGTGATTCCGGGACTTTGGGCGGCTGGTGAAGTAACCGGTGGTATCCACGGTGCTAATCGAGTCGGCGGAAATGCGGTGCCGGATGCATTGGTCTTCGGAAGAATTGCTGGTCAGAATGCTGCTTCTTCTCAGGCTATCCAGAAGTAGGGCATATTAGCCTTCATTCTCTTTTTTGTTTTTACCCCTGGCTGTCTCCCCAGCCAGGGGTTTTTGAGATTTCGCCTTTTCGTATAGGTTGACATCAACTGATTCTCATTTTGAAGGTTAATTGATCTCAAAAAGAAACCGCTTGCGCTAGACGTGGATGGTAGAACGCTAGCGGTTTCGTTTGCCGTTGATCAGCGTGCGTTGCTTAGCGCTTTTGTGCTGATGGCACTAAGACCGAAGGAACTTTGGCGGAGGGGACTTTGGTCACGGGAACCTGTTGGGGAGGCTGTTTAGCCGCAGCAACCATAGGCGATTCACAAACAAAGTCGATGGTGGCCGTAGCGCTTTTGTCCGCATTGCCGTCATTGAAGCGAGACTTGAGCAAACGGAATTTGAGATCCTTGTCCGCACAGAATTCCTGAGCTTGTTTGATCAGCTCAACGCGAACAATGCCGCCGTTGTCGGTGGAGTCGCTCAAGGCGCTGACCGTGTAGGTGTTGTTTCCGATTTCGACGAAATCTGTGTATTCGGGACTGCTCGCGCAGGCGGCAAGAAGCAGGGCTGGGGAAAGGGCGGCGGCCAGATTGAGACGACGATTGAGCATGAGCTACCTCCCCACAAAAGTACTACCTGCTTTGATTCTAACGAGACGCGACCGTTACAAAGTCCGTGAATATTGCAACAAACGTATAGTTTCCGAGACAGGCAAAGGGGAAGGCCAGTTGTAATTTTTTTGTAATGACTTCCTTTCGGCTGCGTAACGAATTTGTTAGTTCTGCTTCCTAGACTTGATTTGTAGAGGTCTTTTTTCATCGGGACCTGCAACATCAATACAGGAGAGAACAAGATGACCCAGAGCACACTGCAGAGCTCACGCAGGGCGTTTCTGAAAACCGGAGCTGCGGGCGTCATGACGCTCGGCGTCGGTGGTATGGCGCAAGCTGCCACAACAGCCAAAGCATTACCGAAGTGGGATAAGGAATTTGACGTTATCGTGGTCGGCAGCGGTTTGGCCGGCTATTGCGCAGGCATTACCGCGGCCGAACTGGGACGCAAGACCGTCATTCTGGAAAAAATGGCTGTTCCCGGCGGTTCATCTGTGATCAGCGGCGGCACGTTTGCGGCTTGCAATACCAAGCGTCAACAGAAGGAAGGCGTCAAAGACAGTGTTGAGCTGTATGTAAAAGACGTTCTCAAAGCGGGCGGTCGCCTCAATGTGCCTGAACTGGTGCAGACCATGTGCGAACAATCCAACGAGGCTTTCGAATTCCTTGTAGAACGTGGGGCGCAGTACAACGAAGAATTGCGCAAGGTGGCAGGCCACACAGTAAAGCGTTGCTTCCAGCCGCTCTACAACAACGGCTTGAGCGTGATTCAGCCGTTGCACCGTCATTACTTGAAGCTCAAGAACACGAGCCTTCAGCTTCGTACTAAGGTTGACGAAATCATTCGCGATAAGAAGGGACGAGCGGTAGGCGTAAAGGTTCGCGAAGCCTACATTTTTGATCCAGAAAGCAAGGCCGACGACCGTTTGAACAAGACCGGCGTCGTGAAGTTCTACAAGGCCAAGCGCGGTCTGGTGTTTGCCACCGGCGGCTTCTCTCGCGACTTCGAATTCCGTCAGCGCGAATTCCCGCAGTACAACAAAGTGCCGTCTACGGTGAGCTGCGGTGCCACGGCCGGTGCGTTAAAGCTCATGATGAAGGCTGGAGCTCGCTCGATTCACTTGGCGCACGTTCGCTTCGCCATTTCGATCGGCTTTGAAGACATTGAAAAGGGCATTCTGGTTGACCAGCGTACAGGCAAGCGTTTCATTAACGAAGGCGCACCGCGTATGGGCTTGTCGTACAAGATCATCGATACTGTGAACGCAGGCAGTGATTGGCCGGCATTGATTTACGACGAAGCGGGTCTGGCAACGCTCTATGACCGCGAAAAGCTCAACATCATTCTCAATAACGGCGAAATGCCGAAGTTTGACACCTTGGAAGCGCTTGCCAAGCACTTCAAGATTCCCGCGAAGGAAATGATCGAAACGATCAATCGTTACAACGGCTTCCTGAAGAACAACAAGGACGAGGATTTTGGCAAAGACTTTAAGAAGACGCACGCCGTGCCGATTCTTAAAGGTCCGTTCTACGCTTGCCCGGTTTACCCGAAATTCAACTACTCGCAAGGCGGCATTGCCATTGACGCACGTACGCGAGCGATCAGCGCTGAAGACGATCAGATCATTCCGGGGCTCTTTGTCTGTGGCGAAGCCTCCGGCGGTGTGCATGGTGCCGTTCGTGTGACCGGCTGTTCAATGTCCGACTGCGCCGTGTTCGGCCGCATTGCCGGCCGCGAAGCCGCTCAGATGCCTGCCGTTTGACTTGAGGGAGTACCGAAATGAAAAAGACAACGTTGATTGCCATGACTCTGGCTGCTTCCCTCGTGTTGGTGACGGGAAGCGTGAACGCAGCTCAAACGATGAAGCCCTTCCACAAAGGGGTTTCGTGTGAAGCCTGCCATGGAGAGAAGGCGCCGACGGCTCCGACGAAGACCGATTGCTCGTCGTGCCACGGCACACCTGAAGACGTGGCCAAACTGACTGCCGGTAAGTACAAGAAGTACTACAACCCGCACGATTCGCTGCACTATGCAACGTACTCGGACTGCGTGGCTTGCCATCGCGAACATCAGCCTTCGCGTTTGGACTGCAACAACAGCAACTGCCACCGCGAGTTCAAGTACAAAGTGCCGTAATGCACTGATCTGACATCTCACTCTCAAAACCGCGGCAACGGGAATTTATTTTCGTTGTCGCGTATTTATTGCGGTAGCGTTTCCATTCGATAACCGATGCCGGAATGGCTGACAATGCCGCAATCGTCCTGCATACCTGCCGCCCGAAGTTTTTGGCGCAATCGAGCCAGCGTAACCCGCAGATATTGAACATCCTGCTGTTGGCCGTTACCCCAGACATGCGCGATGATCTGTTCGTGAATCAGCACGGAGTTAACGTGCCGCATAAAGTAGTCCAGCATGCTGAATTCGACGGCCGAAAGTTTGATTTCTTTGTCTTCAAACCAGACTTGATGCGATGATGTATTGAGTTTCAGGGAGCCATTGACGATCTCCTGATCGGGCACCTTGTGCGTGGTGGACAGGCGTCTTAGAACGGCACGTACGCGGCCGAAGAGTTCCTCCAGCGCAAAGGGTTTGGGCAGATAGTCGTCAGCTCCCAAATCGAACGCGCGGATCTTGTCTTCAACCTGGTCTTTGGCCGTTAGCAAAATGACGGCACAGTTGCTTTTTCGACGGATGCGGGTCAAAACGTCATAGCCGTCGAGTCCGGGCATCATGATGTCCAAAAGCACCAGATCCGGCTGATGATCATCAAACACCTGTAGGGCACTGGGACCGTCGACGGCACAGATCACTTCGTAGCCGAGACTTGCAAGATTGATCGACAGCAACCGACGGATTTTGGGTTCATCATCCGCAACGAGAATAAGCGGTTGGGACATGGTCAGTTTTGCTCCTCAATGCTCACTGTGAATGTGCTGCCGTGCTTTGGCTTGCTTTCGACGGTAATGTCTCCGCCGTGGGCTCGAGCCAAGCCTCGGGAAATGGTCAGGCCCAGGCCGGTTCCTCCGGCTCTGCGGGTCATCGACATGTCGATCTGATGGAATTTTTCAAAGATTTTTTCCTGAGATTCCGGTGCAATGCCGATGCCGTTGTCTTTGACGGCAAATCGTACCTGAGTTCCGCAGCGAGTGACATGCACGCTGATGCAGGGAGCGTTATCGCAGTAGCGAACGGCATTGGCAAACAGATTGATGAGAATTTGCCGCAGGCGATCCGGATCGGCAAAGACTTCAGCCGCATCTTTTTCAATGTGAGATTCAAAATCAGCCGACTGTGCCGCCGCTCTTCTTGCTTCTTCAATAACGGTACTGGTTTTGATCAGACGACGGCGCAAAACGATGGCTCCGGCTTCGATGCGAGACAGGTCGAGCCAGTCGCGCACGAGGGTTTGCAAACGATCGATGTCTTCAACCAGCCCGTCGATCAGTTCGGATTGCATTTCCTTAGTCCATGCGACGTCTTTTCGGGCCAGCGTTTCGGCCTGCATGCGAAGCGAGGCAAGCGGCGTCTTGAATTCGTGAGCGGCGACGGAAATCAGAGAATTCTTCATCACGTCAAGCTTGTGGGCTTCGGTGATGTCACGCACGACGACACCCATGCCGATGAGCGCACTTTCTTCTTTGACCGCGAACGAACTCAGAAGCCAAACTTTGTCGTCGGATTCCACCAACGCAAACGTGGTGTTGGGTTCCGAGAGCATTTTGATGACGGCTTCGACACTGTTCGGGTTTTTCTTTTGAACGGCGCGAATGAAGTCTTCGCGCGTGAGTGTTGGCGCTTGAATATCTCTGTTTACGAACGCGAGAAGACGGTGATTGAGCAAAGAGAAATTGCCGTCACGGTTCAGCAAACCGAATCCGTCACGCATGGAGTCAATGGCGGCGACCAATGTGGCTGTTCGTTCTTTGACTCGGTTGTCGAGCAGGGTGTTTGCCGCAAGCAGTTCCGTTTGAGCCTGTTCAATCGAATAGGCCATGCTTTCAAACGTTTGAGCAAGGTCTTTGACTTCGGTAGGCGCCCTTGGTGAGAGCGTTACGGAGCGAGCCTTCCTGTATTCATGACGTTGCAGGAATCCGGCTTTAGCTCCCAGAGCCTCAATTGCCAGCGCGAGTTTGCCTGAGATCGTGTTGGAGATAAGTACGACAAGAAGGATCACGATAAACACCAAGGCCGCACTTGATACGAGCCATTGGTGAAAAATCGCATTTTCTTCAGCCTGAGGAATGCTCAACCAGACGTACCAGGACGGTGACGTCAAAACGGCTGCCGTGGTGACAACAGGTTGCTTTGTCAGCGAAGAGTCGTGCCGTATCAGTCGGATCTGACCGGGGACGAGATTTGCCTGCGAGACAGCTTTGATGTCCAGAGCTTCGGGATGGTTTAAAGCGGACCACCCGGGGGCGTAAATGGCATGCCCTCGATCGTCAGTTACGACGGCGTAGATGTTTTTATCGAGTCCGGCGCGTTCAATGATGGTGCCGATCTTTTCCAGATCCAAAGCACCCAATACAAAGCCGTCAAAGTTGCCTGATTTGTCGAAATAGGGGGCAACGATTGTGCAGAGGAGTTTTTCCGTGCCGCCGATCCCCTTGAGAACAGGGGAAATGTAGGTTCGAGGCTCTTTCAGCAAATTTTTGAAGTGCTCCCGAAAACTGAAGTCGGCGCCCACCATGGATTCACCACGGGCGTTGAATTCGGGGTGAAAGGCAAGTGTCGTTGCACGCTTGTCGGCGAAATACATATTAATGAAGCCGGGGAACTGCCGGTAGAGCGCAACGAGAATGGCGTCGAGCTTTTCTTTGCTTCGTTCTCCGCTTTGTGTGATTTGCAATGCGGCGGCCTCAATGCCTCGTCGGTGCATTTCCACAAACGACTCGATCTGATCGGCGATTTGTTGCGTGGAGACGCTCTGGTGTTCCTCGGCCTTCCTTATTTCCGCCTGCAAAAGCCAACTTTGGTATCCGATCAGAACACAGATGGGTATCAGGGCGACGGTAAGAAGAGAAACCAGAAGTTGGTATCGGTGGGAGCGGATGGGCATGGACTGTAGTAGGTATGAGGCAAATCGTAGGCACGAGCCTTCACTTTATCTCAAACCTTCGCCAAGACAAACAAATGACTGCCGGATTTTGCTTGTTCCATTTTTATTTCCCTCTTGCTCATTCAATCAGCAAAGGATTGTGCTCAGCACGGTACGGGAAAGCAGGTCCGTTTGCTGGTATTGGGATGCCAATAAGCAAGCTGTTGGTTTTCCAAATACGGCTCTTAAGACAGAGAGAACGAGCGTAACAGATGATTAGGAGAATGGGTCCCGTGCTTGGAAGCGATCAGTCGCCGAACTCTTTCCGTGACGTATCAAACCAGTTTTCTCATAGTTGACAAACTTCTGGAGGTGACGTTTTCGTCAGTGATGCTTTGCCACTTCTGTGCGTATTCTTTTTGCGATTCGTCGGCAAACCATTGTGCAAACAGTCGTATGCGTGGAGCCTTCCAGCCTATTTTGCTTGTGACAACGTAAAGTTCTTCCTGCGGCCGATGCCACCCGGAAAGAATCGGTACGAGAGTGCCCTTTGAGATTTCATTGGCGCAATGCAAATGTGGAAGATCAATCGCTACGCCTTTGTCCTGTATTACTGCGTGTTTAATGGCTGAAATGCTGTCGATGCTTAAGTATTCACCGAATTCCAATGCTTGCTTCTCTTTGCCCTTAATCATGAATTTGGTGGGATCTCTTTCACTGCCGCCGTAGGCAAATACGCGGACATTCGGCAATTTTTCCAACGAATCAATTGCCCCATGCTTTTCCAAAAAAGCAGGAGTTGCCACCGGTATATAGTGATTGATACCTCGCAGTAGGCAAACCAGATCATTGTCCTTAGGTTTGCCGGTTACCGTAACGACATCACACGAACCTGTGCGCAATGCGGAGATCTTTTGACCTGATGAGACATCAAAGATGATGTCTGGATGCAGTGTTTCGAACCGTTCCAGGTAATCAAGCAAAAATTCAGCCGCAAAGCCGCCTGCAACCGAAAGACGAATGCGGCCGCCCGTATTTCGATTGAGTTTTGTGGTCAGCGCAAGTTGCTGATCGAACAGATCAACGGCCGGTTTCATTAGCCTCACCGCTGATCGCCCCTCTTGGGTAAGACGAAGGTTTCTGCCTTCCATCCGAAAAAGAGGCCGTCCCAAAGCAGATTCAAGATCACGCAGCGCACGGCTGACGCTTGATGAGTTGACATCAAAGTGTGTAGCAACATCGGAAACTCGACCGAAGGATGCGAGCGTGATTAGGTAACGCCAGGCGGTAAGGTTCTGTAGTTTCATTTCAAAGATTGCTTAATTCACAATGATTTCGTTGCATAAATAGCATTTTTCCGACTTGCAAACCAGCATAACATAGTCAAGCTTCCTGCAACATGGAATGAAAGGAGAGAATCAAATGAAAATTAGTCTTGTGACGTTTTCTGTGTCACTGGCTCTACTTGGTCAGACGGTTGTCGCCGCTGATACAACTCAACGCGACGAATTTTTCTGGCTTAGTGAAATCAACAAAGCTTCGCTGGTCATCAACGCAAAAGAAGGACTTTTGCCCAAAGAGACAGCTGGAAGAATTGCAACCGGTTTGCAACGAGTCATCGACAATGGCAATCAAAAAGGCGGGCCTAGGCCGAGTCGAGTCATTAAGTTCGAACCCTTCTTGATTAAGGAAGCCGGCATGGATGCCACGATGTTGCATGTCGGCCGATCGAGCCAAGACATGCACGCCACTTATTATTCGGCCATTATGCGTGATAACGTGCTTCGGCTCTCGGTTAAGCTTTCCGAAACGATGGCTGTTCTGAATGAAATCGCTAAGAAGAACACGTCAACAATTGTTCCGAACTACACCAATGGCGTGGCAGCACAGCCCAACAGCTATGCGCATTACCTGCAAGGGTTTCAATCCGGTTTTGCTCGAGATGCCGAACGACTTCGTCAGTTCTATGACCGTCTGAATTTGTGCCCGATGGGCACAACCGTGCTCAACGGCACCGGCTGGCCTTTGAATCGAGATCGCATGGCGGACTATCTGGGTTTTGACGGCCCTGTGCTTAACGCCTATGACGCAGCTCAGATAAAACCGGTTGATGAACCTGTTGAACTTGGTTCGATTCTTGCCTCCATTGCTCTGCATGTCGGTACTTTCATTCAAGACGTCTCCGTGCAGTATGCTCAACCTCGACCCTGGATTTTGCTTCAAGAGGGCGGAGACAATACTTATGTCTCTTCAGCCATGCCTCAAAAACGTAATCCCGGTTTGATGATCGGCGTTCGTGAAGCGGCAAGCAATGTCATCAGCGAAAGTTTGTCGCCCATCATCCGAGCACACAACATCGTTCCCGGCATGATTGATCCGAAGCGTGTTGCTCCTAACAGCAAGATGGTGAACGATACGATCAAGATGCTCGACCAGTACATGCGTGTGCTGAAGGCGTTGCGTATCAATCCCGAACGGGCGCTGGAAGAACTCAATAACGATTGGACGGCCTCTCAGGAAATCGCTGATCAACTTATGCGCGATCATAAATTGCCTTTCCGCGTCGGACACCATGTTGCCAGCCAGATGGTTTCTTATGCCAAAGCGAACAACATTAAACCTACTGAGTTCCCCTACGCTCAGATGCAACGAATCTATGCAGAGGTTATTGATAAAGAATATCCTGAAGCATCTCGACAATGCCCGATGACGGAAGACGCACTCAGAAAGGCTCTTGACCCAAAGGCCATTATTGACAGTCGACGCACAGCCGGCGGGCCTCAAAAAGTGGAACTAAAGAAGGCCATAGAACGGACTGACAAAATGATTGAGAAAAATCGCAAATGGGCAAAAGACGAATCTGAAGCAATCAATGAATCTCTGGCAGAACTTGATCAAGCATTTCAGGCTTATCTGAAATAAAGGGTAGTTTGGCACTTAATGCCAATAGCCAAAAAGTAGTGCCTCCTTCGAGAGGCATTTTTTTTACTAAAAAGTTCGCGAGCATTCAGCTCTCGCAATTTTTCTACTCTTTGAGCCTTTTCATTTGAGAGTCGTAAGCGCCCCGTTCGAAATGGAATAACGGTGTCAGCACAGCCGCTCGCCGACAAGGTGGAAAAAAGCTTTAACAAAGGCAAAGGTTTTAAACACGGCTATTTGCGTCTGATTCTATGGGGACTGGAACGCTTTTTGAATCCGAACGCTGCGGGCAAGATGACGGCAAACGTACTGAAACTCGGAGACGATGAAGACGAGGTCCGTATCAATTAGATCGTTTTTCACAAGCTGTGGGAACATTTTGCGGAAATCCTCAATTGCGCTATCTCGAGTGGACTTCGGCACTCAGAGCACTTGCGACTCAGCCGACACCGAGTCGCAAGGTGATTGTCATTGATGAATTTCAGTACATTGCCAAGGAGCGCCCGAGCATACTCTCCGAGCTTCAGGTGCTTTGGGACGAGGAGCTGTCTCGAGAAAACATTCTGCTGGTGCTTTGCGGCAGCGCCGTGTCTTTTATCGCCAAAAAAGTTTTGGGAGAAAAGAATCCTCTTTACGGGCGAGCGAGAACCATCATGAAAGTTCGTCCGCTTCCTTTTCAGACGGTTGCCGAATTTGTGCCTTCTTACTCAGTGGATGACGTTTTTCGCGGTTACGCCGTGTTGGGCGGAATCCCTTATTTCTGGCAGGGCGTGAATCCACAACGTTCAATGACGGAAAATCTCGCCGCCAATATTATGAGATCCAACGGTTTGCTCAATGACGAGGCTCAATCGGCATTGAGGCAGGAATTTCGGGATCCTGCCACCTACAACGCCATTCTTCAAACGATTGCCTTCGGTTCAACTTCAAGAAACGAAATTGCGCAGAAGAGCTTGGTGGATACGCGAACGCTTTCCAAATATTTGTCCGTACTGGAAGACATGGATTTGGTCGTGAAGGAATTTCCCGTCTTCACCGGTCCGGGGGAGTTGGGGAATGCGTCTCGAGGACGCTATCGCATTGCTGATCCGTATGTGAAATTCTGGTTCCGGTTTGTAGCCAACAATCCGACTCTGATCATGACGCGGCAGGAGGCCCGTTCAGAATGGAAAGCGACCGTAGAGCCTTGTTTTGCGGATTTTGCAGCCGAATCTTTTGAACAGGTCTGTTGTCAATATCTGACACGACTTCGTTTTTCCGGGAAGCTGCCGTTTTCTGTGACGACTCTGGGTCGATGGTGGAGAGACGGCACGGAGATTGACTTGGTTGGAGCCGATCACGAAAGACGGCATTGTGTTGTGGCTGAATGCAAGTATCGCAATCAGAAAGTCGGAATAAAAGTGTTGCGCTCCCTTCAGGCCAAATGCGAACAACTGCCGGTTGCGGAGGATGCCGTTTTTCACTACTGGATTTTTTCCCGCATGGGTTTTGACGACGTGTTGCTTGATATGGCCACAAGAGATCCGTATTTGCATCTTGTCGGAATGGATCAGTTGCTTGGTTGAATCGTCGGGTGACGTATGCCAACAAGCGGCAACAGTGGGTAGCAACAATGGCTGGCAATACTTGAGGTCTCCTTCGGGGTCTTTTATGATTTTCGAGTATACGCACAGTCGTTCGCGAACGATGGTTGGAGAAGAAGGACATGCAAAACCCCCCGCCACCTCATGCTTACTCGTCAATGGTTATTCCTTGGATCGTGCCCCGCGTTCCCCTTTGCATTGAGAATTGGATTCGTGCCAAAAGCCAACGACGCAGCTATAAAGCGCGAGACGTTCTTTTAAACGAGACTCAGCCCTACGATCGGCTCTTTTTCATTTCCTCCGGCGTCGTTGCCCAGGGCGTGGTTGATGCTTCACTCTATACGAAGCCTTTGGCGATAAATCTTTTTACCGGCGGCCGACTCATGGGAACGCTCAACATCATCACAGCAGTGCCCTCGCCGCGCAAACTCATAGCGCTCACGGACGTTGAGGTCTACATCTGCTCGCATCGGCTTGTGCGAGAAGAGCTTCTCACCGATCTTGAACTCACGCTTGCGCTGATGGGCTACTGCGAGCTTTCGGCCAAAAGCGAGCTCATCGGCATGGAAGTGCTTTTTTCGATGGAGCCCCAAAAACGCCTTGAGATTCTCTTTTCGGTGCTCCTTCTTTCCGACGGTACGGTTGACCTCAATGGCCGCATATGCAGCGAAAACCGCTCGGCTGCTTTGGGAGAAACATACGCCAAGCTTCCTTACACGCTGCCTCGTGAGGCTATGCGCTCGGTGTTGTACCTTTCCAAAAGTTCCTTTGACCGCCTGCTCTGCGACTGGTCACACTCTAAGGGCTTTGTGCGGGATGCAGAAGGCGATATGTGGGTTGACGTCGAAAGGCTTACGAACGCACTCAAATGGATACGGGAGCATTGACCTTGCAAAAATGAAAACGGGCAAGCCGGCGGGAGAGAAGAAGAGCGCTCGGTCTTGCCCGTGGGAACTGCTTCAGATCAGAAGTGCAGTGTCATGCCGGTATAGGCCATCCACGTGTTGTTGCCCCAATCTACTTCGAGACCGGGCGACGCTGAACCGCCGCCACCGATGTTGTAGCGAGAGTTCGTGTCGTTGATCAGGCCGGTCACGCCGCCGTAGAGCGTGAAGGTCTTGCTCAGCGGATAGTCATAGCGAATGCTCCAGGACCAGGCGTCGGCATCTTCACGAGTCTCGTTTTTGAGACCTGCGACTTGCGTCAGAAGTTTGCCGCCGTACAAAGGCGTGGTGGCGCCGAGCTGAACCATCCAAAGGTCAGGACTGCCGTTGCCGGTTTCACCGTTGCCGTTAAGATTGGCTTCGGCCGTGTCAGAGCCTTTGCGATGCACGATGAGCAATGCGGGCTTCGTGATGCCAAAGTCGTACAGAATGCCCAGAGCGTAGTAGTCGTCCCAGTCATTGAAGGCGCTGTTTTCGGTGTTTTGCCTCAACCAGCTTGCATTGACTGTGAGCCGCTCGCCGCGGTAGTTCATGCCGATCGAGTACATGTTGCCACGCGTCGGGCTGTTCGAGCCGTAGCCTTCCGGCTTGGTTTTTTCACCGAGAGCCGTATAGAACTTCATCGAAAAGCCGTGGAAATCTGGCGTGACGTATTCAATGGCATTGTTGCCGCGGGTGACCTCGTCGGCGCCACGACCGTTGATGGTGGCTTCATTGGCGGGACTGCCGAAATAGCCGCCGGCACTGCCGATTGACATATCGGCCGGGTCAGAGGCAGCCATCGTAATGAAGTGAGGCGAGTAAAGACGCCCGAATGTAAGTGTGCCGTACTTGTCCGAGCGAATGCCCAGAGCAGCTTCACGGTCAAAGAGGCGGTTGGTTTCTGCCGACATCTGGCCGTTGTCGACAAAGGTCGTGGCCTCAAGACGGAAGAACACCTCCACGGCGTCGGCAAGTTTTTCGGTTCCGCGGAAACCGAAGCGGGAAGCTTCACGGTTGCCGCTTGAGAGTTTGGTGACGGTCTTGTCGCCGTTGTTGGCCACATCAATGGAGGTGTCGACGATGCCCCAGAGTTCAACTTGGGCGGCAAAGCTCGGCGCGGCAAAGATGCTTGCGGCTGCGGCGGCTAAAAAGAGTTTGCGCAGACTTGGCATAGCGTTTCTCAAGACAAAAAATTCCCTGCGGGCTCCTTACTGAGGTCTGGAGCTCTGCAACTTGTTGGAGAGGATTTTCAAAGGGTCGGCTCGTTTTTCATTGAGCAATCCGAGCCGATCCTTTGGATTGGCGAGGTTTTAAGTTTTATTTCTTGAGGTAAGTCTTGATGTGCTCAACCGACAGACGTCCGCCGTTGATGGCCCAGGAAGAAGCCGTGCCTTCGGCGATGTGCATGTCGTAGCTGTCAGAATAAAGACCACCCGCATCCTGCCCGATGGCGTACAAGCCCTTGATGACCTTGCCGTCAGGTGTAAGCGGCTGGAAGTACTCGTTGACGTTGGCACCGCCTACCGTTGCGTAAGTGCGCAGAGAACCCTTGATCGCGTAGAAGGGGCCTTTCTTGACTTCACGAAGCCACTGAGAGTCCTTGTAGAACTCGTCGTCCTTCTGGTTCTTGGTCATCTGATTCATGCGATCGACCGTCTTCTGCAAGCGCTGCGGATCCATGCCTGTCTTCTTGGCGAGTTCTTTGATGCTGTTGGCCTTGTAGCAGAAGCCTTTCTTGACGCCTTCTTCAAACAGCTTGTCAAAATTGGTGAACTTCGTCCCGGGAGCTACCATGCCGAAGTAGCCGCGAGGCAGACCTTCGTTGATCATCTCCTTGCGAGTATTGTCGTCAAAAACGGCAAAGGCTTCGCCGCCGATTTCTTCTGCGGCGTTGGAGATATATTCAAGCGGAAGTGTTTCGTCTGCAAAGCGATCGCCCTTCGGGCTCACCTTCAAATACGGCTGGAAGAGGGCTGCCAGGAGGCGTACATAGGTCGCTCCCGTCAAACCGTCCTTCCCGAACTGCAGTCCGGTCGGAACGTCCTTGAGCCAAAGGCCTGCCTGCATCGTCACGTTCATATTGACGAGTTCAGCACCTGCTTTTTCAAGCATCTGAATGCCGTCGCCCGTGCGGCCCGGGGAGCCAGCAGATTCATAACCGGCATACGGCAGATACTTTTTCACCATTTCGGGGTTGCAGGAGAAGCCGCCGGTGGCGATGATCACAGCCTTGGCGTTGATGGTGATCTTATCGCCGTCTTCATTTTTGGCGATCACGCCCGTGACCGTCCCGTTCTTGTCGATGATGAGCGACTGAGCCGGCGTGGAGGTCAGAATCTGACCGCCCTTGGCTTCAATCTTCTGAGCGAAATTCTTGATAAGCGACGAGCCGTGACCGCCTTCGAACATGTGCCAGGTGCGGTTGCCGTCAATGAAAGCCGTGTGAACGCCTTCAAACTTGATGCCATGTTGCTCCATCCAGTCGATGGTAGCTGCGGTTTGCTTGAGCCAATTGTTCAGTGCCTTGCCGTTGATGCGCCAGTGGTGGAAGTCCATCACGCGCTTGAATTGCTTTTCAACGTTGATACCGACGTTGTCCTTGAGCTGCAAACGGGAACCAACTGCAAAGGTGCCTTCCATGTAGTTGCCACCACCACCGATGACACCTAACTTTTCAAGGATCACAGTCTTAAAACCAGCATCGACCGATGCCATGCCGGCACTTACGCCGCCCGCACCGGCGCCCACGATGCAGACGTCGACGTTCATGGTTTGATCAGCGGCGAGAGCCAGAGGCGAAGCCGAACCCAGAGCTGCCATCACGGCAGCCGACAGCAGCATTGTTCTTCTTTGCATACAAACAATCTCCAATTCTGAGGTTTGAGATGTTCGTGTAGCAAACAAATTGCGCCTGAATTAGGCGTTTGGTTTGTCTTACACGAGGTATTAAACGAACAACACCAGGCTACTGCGCTTATTGAAAAAAGAATACACAGCCGAGCAGACACTATGGAAATAACTGCTTGGAGAGTGTGGGGTTTGTTCTGATAGGAAAAGAGCGCTGCGATGTGGAACTGCGAGCCGAAACCGGAATACAGAATCCCATCGGACAATGATCTGGGTACCGGCTAAAAGCTGAGCGTAGTACTCATTGGGCGCTATTACCTGTCGTTTGACTGCTACCTAAGCCCTTTGTGAGAAAAATCAGTCCAAAACTGATCGTTGTGACTGTGTACGGTATTCGAAACAGAAATTGGCGGGTAGTTTCCATTTTCAGAGTTACCCGGAAGGATCAGGCCACGGCGATGTCCCTGCATCGTCCACGGCATTTTATGGAGCCAATCATCCGAAAAATGTATAGCTGTCGCGGATAGGCTCGTCTGCGGTACAGCGAACCTCGGTCGTTGCGATACAAGTAGCCGGGCCTGGGCTGTTCCTGATGAAAAACCTTCGATAAGCATTCATAACAGGTCGTTTGTCCAAGTGCAATCCGAAGCAGTAACCAGCTAATCGACAAGTTCCTAAAACGATAACGCCGGCAAGTTACGGAGTGGGTGATGCGACGTGACTATCTTTCAGCGTGCCCAACGATGAGGTGCGATGATCTGTCGAAGGCTAATTGATCACAAAAAGAAACCGCCAGCGGTTATGTAATTTGCAGATCGCTTGCGGTTTGAGTTGCTATTGATCAGCTTGTGTTGCTTAACGCTTTTGAGCTGGTGGCACAAGGACCGAAGGAACTTTGGTTGAGGGGACTGCGGTCATGGGAACCTGCAGTACAGGCTGATTGGCTACAGTGGCTGTAGAAGATTCACACACAAAGTCAATGGTGGCTGTAGCGCTCTTATCGTCGTTGCCGTCATTGAAGCGAGAGTTGAGCAAGCGGAATTTGAGATCCTTGTCCGAACAGACTTCCTGAGCTTGCTTGATCAGCTCCACACGGACGATGCCGCCGTTGTCGGTGGAGTCGCTCGAGGCGCTGATCGTGTATGTGTTGTTTCCGATCTCGACGAAACCGGTGCGTTCAGGCGAGCCGGCACAGCCGGCGAGAAGCAACGCCGAGGAAAGGTGATGGCCAGATGGAGACGTTGATTGAGCATGAGCTACCTCGCGTGAAAAGTACTGCCTGATTCGATAGTAGCGGGATAGTGGTGTGTTGAAGTGCCGGGGAATTGGAACAAACGCGCATCTGGGAGCAAGCTCAAAGAGAAGTTGTAATTTGCTGTAATGGTATTCCTTTTAGGGAGATGTTCATAAGGAAAACCAAAAACTAGTAACGATGTGAACGAATGAGAATGGTTCTTATCAGAAGTGGAGCAGCTTTTGTTTTTTAAGATGGTCGAGCATTAAATCAATTGCGGGGATGAGCCAAATCCGTTCATCCTTGGGTTTTTCGATCTGGTCAGTAAGCAAAGCTTGAAAACGTTCCATAGTAGTCGGTTGGATTTCGGTAAGCCATGCTAAGTCGCCTTTTGATCGCAATTTAGAGATTTGCGAGTAGAAAATATCTTTTGTGTTAACTTTTTCTATAAGTTGAAGGACTCTTGGGTCTTGGACAAAGATGTATTGCTTGAAATCCTGATCGAAGCGAATGGTATCAATATTACGAAGGGTAGTTAAATACTCGGCTTTTTGAAATGAATTAGCATTAATCAGTGGTGGCCAAGGAGAGATGGAATCTAAATCTTTGAGCCAATGTAACTCAGGGCATGCTCTTAGTTTATCGACAAAATCGGCTATGAGATTCAAGCGTAATGTGCTAGCTCTCTTGTTGGTAAGAAAATGACAGATCACAACAAAAGTTTGAGTGCGCTTATTTAAGTAACATTCAAAACGTTGTCGTGTGTTATCGTAAGAGTCTTTGTTGTCATATTGAAAAATAGGTGCAGGATTCTCTTCTTCAAGAAACAATTTCTGAAAATCCTTTTCGCTCTTGTGTCCTGTACAAATAACTAGATGTGGACGATAACGATTCAGACGTGCTTGTACAAAGGGGCGAAAACTGCTGATTACTTCCTTTCGGAAGTCATAGAGGTTGCTATATTTTGTGAGTGTCAGAAACTCACGCACTGTGAGCTTATCCCAGTTGTGGTTGTAATACACATAGGAATGATCCATATCGTCGTGAGTTACAAGAGATAAGGGACTCGAGTTCATTTGAAAACCATGTCCGCCCCAGCAAAACAACTTTCGCTCGGTCGCCCATTGATACACAAGATTTTTTCGTTCTTGATCGTCATGGCATCCATGAAGCGCATCGTGAAACTTGCAATCAGCCAGTGCAGCGACTAGCGCGGAAGAAATTGTTCGGTATTCATATGCGTTGACATCGTGGTAACAGAAGCAGCCTGACGTTGCTAGATCTGTATCGTGTTCAGAGGCTGACTTGAATGACTCCCAGTAGTTGATACCACCTCCAAATTCCATGCCACAAATCCAGATGGGCGAGTACGGATTCCCGCCGTTGACATCCATACATAGGTCACGCTTACTCATGAGGTCGAGAAGTTCTTGTGCATTCGGCTTCAGGGAACGATTGTTTTCAGTCATGAGTGAGCCTGCTTGAGTTAGTAGGTGTGTGTAACAAAGAACAGAGCAATTCTTATTGAAGAGAGAAGGAGTTGGTCAGACGTGCTGCGTATTGAGGATGCCAAAAATCCTTTGTTTGGAAGATGAAATGCGAGGAGAGTGTCTCGAGACAATTTTTTTTGCATAGAATGCTCGCGTGACTGGAGATGATCCCCAGTTTGAAAAACTAAGACACAAGACATACTCCAATGGCTTTAGCGCATTCTCTCAAATTTCCTGACATGCCATGTGGGCAATTTTCGGGACACGAAACGTTTCCTCTCAGACAGTTATGGCTCCCCAAAATAGCACAAGCTGTCGACTCCGCTCGAACACTCGGGTTTAGCCCCGATTTTACGTCTGAAAGGGGAATTGAACGAGCGATTTTGTCGCTAGGTATAGGCAAGAACATGGTGTCTTCTGCTCGTTTTTGGGCGAAGGCTTGTGGCGTCATCACCGAGGGCGATGAGCTTACAGAGATTGGGAAATTGATATTTGGGCAGGGATATCAATCCGGAAAGGACCCCTATTGTGCTAATCCCGCTACGGTTTGGTTAGTACATTGGAATCTAGCTTCAACGCCAGAGCACTTTACTCCCATCTGGTTCTTGTTTAACCAAGTCAATCAGCCAACACTCGATCGCCAGACATTTGTTGACGGAATGAAAGAGTTATGTTGGATCAATGGCTGGAAGGTTTCCGACAACACATTGCGACGTGCTCAAGAATGTACTCTTCGAGCGTATCTACCGAGGCTTTCATCAAAAGGCTATGTTGAAGATTTTGTTGAGCCTCTGTTGGCAGAGCTTAATTTGCTTGAAACAACCGCATCGAGAGATGTTTTTATGATCCGGCGGGGAGCTCATAAAACTCTATCTAATGAAGTATTCGTTTACGCTCTAATGGATTTTTGGAAGAGTAAATTTCCTCACTCCTCATCGTTGGATTTTTCAAGGATTGCACATGATTACGGGTCTCCAGGTCGTGTATTTAAACTTGACAACGATAGTATCGCCGAAAGGCTCCAGAAAATCGTAGATATAACGAATGGATGTCTGGAGTGGACGGAGCAAGCTGGTTTGAGGCAAGTAATACGTCGAAAGAAAGCCCACAGTAATCCAAAAGAGTTTGCGTTTGACATGCTTGTCAAGGCATATTCATGAGCTGAAAAGAATTCAGAAAAATGACGAAGAATAGATTTCAAGTTTGCATCAATGGTCAGTTTCAGCGTTCGAAAAGGCTGGATGCAGATACATTTGATGCAGGATACGTCCTACTAGGAACAGCACGCCAAGCGCTAGAGATCATGTCTCGCAACATTGAGACTGGATCTCAGAGGGCCTTTACCTGGACTGGTTCCTATGGGTGCGGTAAGTCAAGTCTTGCACTTTTCTTATCGAGCGTTGTCGCCTCGCCTCAAGAACGAGCTAGAGCGAGAGAGATGGTCGGAGATGACACGCAAATTCTCTCCGGGTTTACTGCTAAAGATGGTTGGAAAGTTCTTCGTCTAGTTGGTCGTCAGGGCGATTTACTAGAGGACGTCGGTTCTCTTCTCAAATGCAGGCGTACTGAGAAGGCTGTTTGTTCAGCATTACAGCGCGAAGCCGAAACGCTATCGATTGAAGACGGCGTATTGCTGATTATCGACGAGCTAGGAAAATATCTCGAAGCCGATTGCGCCAGCGCAAATACGTACTTGTTACAGGAGTTGGCTGAGTTTGTTTGCAGATCGGATCGCAAAATTGTGATTATTGGAATTCTGCACCAAGCTATGGACGCGTATGCGGCCAAGTTGCCTTTTTCTGTAAGGGACGAATGGACTAAGGTCCAAGGTCGCTTTGTCGATATTCCGCTTACCGCAACGACAGATGAGACTTTGGAGTTGCTTAGTCGAGCAATTTTGCATCCGGATCAATACAAAGTTTCGGATAGCTTCGCTCGTGAAGTTAAAGTGGCTGCAACGTGGATGCGACAGTATGCAGGGTTTGACATGCAAAGAATGCAAACTTTGCTTACTCGTTGTGCACCACTGAATCCTGTGGTAGCACTGATGTTGGGACCGGTCTCTCGACGGAAGTTTTCTCAAAATGAGCGATCCATTTACTCGTTTTTATCGGCAATGGAACCTTCCGGTTTTGCGGATTTTCTTGGCGATGCCTCCGCAGGGGATGAGTACCGACTCTCAAATTTCTTTGATTATCTGCAAAGCAATTTTGAATCGTCAATTCTATCGACAAACGATGCTCACCGCTGGATGATCGCTGTTGACGCAATCAATCGCGCAGAACTCAAAGGATCGCGAGATCTTTTGAGTGTAGCAAAAGCTGTAGCGGTTATAGATCTTTTTAGGACTGGGACCAAAATACAGGCCTCGGTCGAGTTGTTGTCAGCTGCTGTCGGAGCACCGATTAGCACCATTAAAAAGCAGTTGGCAGAGCTTGTCAGCGCTCGGGTGCTTATTGAGCGTAGGCATGTAAACGCTTGGGCAGTGTTTGCGGGGTCTGACTTTGATCTCGATGCAGCGATGAAGGAAGCTGCAGCACAGGTCAATGACCTGGATATCTCGTCGGTAGAACATCTGGTAAGGCTTGAGCCCGTTGTCGCTCGATCACACTATTTCAAAAAAGGAACAATGCGCTGGTTCAACCGCCGAGTAGTCTCAGAGGTTGAGCTCAATCGTATCAAAAACGAAAAATTTGCAGACGAAGGGGCGAGCGGAGAAATGGTCTTAGTGATCCCTTCGGAAAAGAGTGATACAAGTACTGAAGGTATTTCTCAAAGTCTTGAGCGACTCTATGCGAAGGAATGTATTGAGGAAGTTGCAAAGAAAAAAGGGACAACTTTTATATTAGGTATTCCGCTAAACGCACGCAAAATTCGTGACCTTTCTTTCGAACTGCAGGCTATCGATATCGTCGCAAAAGATCCTGTCTTAGAAGGGGATGAGACGGGGCGTAATGAGGTTAATTTGCGTAGAACCTTTATTCGTCAGGCATTGTCCGATGAGCTAGGTGAGGCATTTGCTACGGCCTGTTGGTTAACGCCATATGGAATAAAGCAGGCTAAGACTCAAATAGATCTTGTTGAACTTGTATCAAGTGTCTGTGACAGACTATTTTACGAAAGCCCGAGAATTAATAACGAACTTATAAATCGAGATCATTTATCCGGAAATATTACATCAGCTCGAAAAGAATTGATGAGGGCGATGGTGATAGGTGAAGAATATCCTCGTTTGGGTTTTGAAAAATTCCCGCCAGCTTATGCACTCTACGCGACTATATTGAGTACTATCCATGTAAAGTCACAAGACAATAAATGGAGATTTTTAGGGACTCCGGAACAAAATGGGGATGCGTATAATTTTGCACCTTTATGGAAAGCGACTACAGAATTTATAAAGCAACGTGAGATTGTATCTTTGCAAGATATTTACAACCAATGGCGTGGAGTACCCTACGGAATTAAATTTGGGCCTATGCCGATACTAATGATCGCTTATTTACTAGGTAACCGAGATCACATTGCTATATATTCTAGTGGAAGCCTGGTTTCCAAAATTGAGGATTATCTTGTTGACGAGATTTTGGTAGCTCCAAAAGAGATAAAAGTACGATATGTTGATGAGGCTGCGCGTAGTGCAGACATCTTGAATTCATTGGCAAAAGCGTTATCAAAGTTTGGAGGAAACGTCAGTCCCACACCACTTGGAGTGGGGAAGGCCATCGTAGAGATAATTTTTACAGCTCCAGTTTGGGCGCAAAAGACGCAAAATATGAGTCAAGAAACACTTGAGCTACGCCGGGTGGCCATGAAGGCAAGTGATCCTATTGACTTTGTACTGCATAAACTACCGGAAATTTTTGGCAGTAACGATCCTGTGATTTTGAGCCAAAAACTTGTAATTGCTATTAATGAATATCTAGAGGTAACACCAAGGTTATACGAGGATCTTAAGCAGCATCTTTTTGAGGCTCTTCAGGTTGCAGAGGCTAGTCTTGAGGACTTGCATAAACGTGCAAAGGCAATTAAAGGGTTGTCGGGTAATATGACACAAGAGGCCTTTGTTACTCGCATGGAGTTGTTTAAAGGGACAGATGCAGATATGCAGGGGCTATGGAGTTTGACTACCGGAAAACCCATGAACTTGTGTTCAGACCTTAGCTTGCAAGTTTGTTTTTCTAAAATTGACGAGTTTGCTTTTGCATTCAGACAACAAGAGGCTTTTGCGGCATTACGCGGACGTCAGACTAACAGGACCGTGTTAGGAATCACCGTTGCAAGTGGAGACAACGACATTGTTCGCTCGGTGGAGCTCACGGACGATGTTCGTGACGAGGCACGCAATATAGCGGAAAAGATGCTCACGAGATTTAAAAAACTTGACAAGAATTTGGCATATGCTGTTTTAGCAGAACTCGGAATCCTGATTAATAAAGCCAGATAACTTAAAGGGGATATATGGCAGAACACCATGTTTTGGGAATCTCAGGCGGTAAAGATTCAGCTGCTTTGGCAGTTTATATGAGCCAAATGCATCCGGAGTTAGATATTCAGTATTTTTTTACTGATACAGGAAAAGAACTCCCCGAGGTTTATGAATTTTTGGGTCGGCTCGAAGGGCTGTTAGGTAAGCCGATAACACAGTTAAATCCACATCGTGGTTTTGATTATTGGCTAAAGGCTTTTAATAACTTCTTGCCATCCCCACAAACGCGCTGGTGCACAAGAGTATTGAAGCTTGAGCCGTTTCGCGCTTGGATTAAACCTTGGCTGGATGCAGGTGACACTGTCTACAGCTATGTTGCTATCCGGGCGGATGAAGAACATCGAACAGGGATGAGAGAGACTAAGCCGGGTATGAAGGTCGTTATGCCTTTTAGGGAGGCAGGCATAGACAAGGCAGGCGTCTATGAGATTCTAGAATCAAGTGGTTTAGGCCTACCAGCATACTATGAGTGGCGCTCTCGATCAGGGTGCACCTTCTGTTTTTTTCAGCAGAAAATAGAATGGGTCGAATTGTTAGAGCATCACCCTGAGCGATTTATGGAGGCTATGGCATACGAGAAGACTGCTGTTGAGCATGGTTCTCCATTTACATGGTCGCAGGGTGAGTCACTTGAAGAGTTGGCAAGACCTGAGAGAATCGCGCAAATTCGTGAGGATTTCGAAAAAAGGAAAGCGCGAAGATTAAAGACCCTTCGGATAAATCCTCTCAGAGCTGGGCTTCAGACAAGATTCGATGTGGATGAGCTTTTTGATGCTGACGAAGGTAATGGCGCCTGTTCAATTTGCGTTAAGTGAAAATTACTGTTGACTGAATTGGGCCTTTAGTTCTTGAGATAGTGTATAAAGAAGTGAACACAGAGACCTGTAAACGCTATTTAGTAGGCTTGATCCTTGTCAAATAATGGGAACCAGCATATTTATCTATGACCTTGATTGTTGTATAAGGGTTGTTATATTTCCAATGCTTGATCCTGTGCATTCATAATCTCATGAACAACATGAATTTGAAAATCCGAGATCTCATTCCGCGACTTGAATCGGGTTTGTGTGACTTGATCCCTCACCGGGCGTTTACACTCATTGCTGACATTGCGCAAAAAAATTTTTCCGATGAGGAACGGCTTGAGATTGTTGAAGAGTTGACGAATGCAGCAGATCTATTGCTTAGACAAAAATCTCGGTATCGCCTTTTAGGCTCACTTCGTGAGAACGAAGCCGATAACCTTCTTGTGTACCTAGGTATTGACTTTCAAAAAGGGAAAGCTAGATCCACTCTGGGAAAGATTGCGGTAAATCCAAGCGAAGAGCAGTTGGATGGGATGCTTGCTTGGTTTGGAGAAGAGCGACCGCTCACACTTGAAACGGAGCCAGAAAGTGAGGTTATAGCTTTTAAAGAGGACGTAAATCCGTCCTATGCTCTTTACTGGTATCAACGAAATGCCCTCAGTGAAATCTCAGACTATTTTAAACGTGGCGCCCCTCGGGTAATGCTGCACATGCCTACAGGTTCCGGAAAAACGCGAACTGCTATGGCATTTGTTAGCCAGTATCTCAGACAACACGTTGACGGACTCGTTGTATGGCTTGCTGATACATACGAACTCTGCGAGCAAGCAAGAAAAGAGTTCAGACGCACTTGGACATGGCTAGGGGATCGAGAGTTGCCGCTCTACACCATCACAGGAGAAGTGAATGATGTCGATTATCGGCAAATCGAGAAAGGCTTTGTTGTCATTACGCTTCAGACAGCAGCAGCGGCGCTTCGTCGTGAGGAGAAGGAGAGAAAGGAAACACTCACAAAACTAGCAATCCTGAAGCCTTTGGTTATTTTTGACGAAGCCCATAAGGCTATGGCTCCAAAATACAAACAGGTTTTGGACCGACTTTGCATTATGGATGGTAGCCATGCCTTAGGGCTATCTGCAACTCCAGGACGAACGACAGAAGGTAGCGAAGAAAATATTGCACTTTCTCAGTTATTCGGTGGTGCTAAGGTAATGTTGAAAGTGGAGGGATTTCCAAGTGCTATCTCGTATTTACAACAAATGGGGTACTTGGCTAGACCAATTTTTAAATCGGTAAACTCGCAATTTGATTTTAGTATTTTCAAGGGAATATCGAAGAGAGGTGATACCGCCTCAATTTCAAGAGCACGACTTCAAGAGATTGAAAATATCATTGCAGAAGATCCAGAACGTACGCTTTTGATCTATCAGGAAGCTGTTCGTCTAATTAAAGACGGTCATAAAAGGATTTTGTTATTCGCGGCTTCAGTTTCGCAGGCGCATCGAATGGCTTATGCTTTAAATTTTTTTGGCAATCCCTCGCGCAGTGATATATGTTGCGAAGCACGAGCCATTTCTGCTGATGAAATCAGTAACTCAAAACGTCGTTCAATTATAGATTGGTTTATCCAGCCCACAAATGTTGATAAGACACCGAAGATTCTATGTAATTATGGAATTCTTACTACGGGGTTCGATGCGCCAGAAACAAGTGCCGTCCTTATAGCTAGACCAACAAACTCGCTTGTTCTTTATTCTCAAATGATTGGTCGCGGTTTACGAGGACCAAAATCCGGAGGTACGCACGTTTGTGAAGTAATAACTATTGTCGATAAAAACCTACCAGCCTTCTGGGACATTCAGGCTGCCTTTACAAATTGGGAGAGTGACTGGGAGGCAGATTTCTTGTGATTTTCGTAGAGCATAATTGAAAATGGAAAATAATAAACCCCGCCTTTTCGAAACAGCCATGGCCCTTAAAGCCATGATGAATTTGGGCTACAAACATACAGATGCTGCTGTTGCAGAAATTATCGACAATTCGATAGAAGCTGATGCAAAAAACATTGATGTAATCGTAATTCAAGCCCCGGGAGGCAAGACCCGATCCGTATGGCAAGTAAAGACCATTGCGGTGCTTGACGATGGATGTGGTATTGAGCCAGAGTTGCTTACGAGAATACTCTCGTTTGGCTACGGCACACATCGTGATGCTTCTCGGACGCCAGAGGCAGAAAGCTTCGGTAAACTTGGAAAATTTGGCGTAGGTCTACCTAATGCCTCTATTTCGCAAGCTAAGGATGTGTCAGTTTATTCCTGGCAAGGTGGAATAGAAAATACATACGTTACTGAACTTTTTGTAGATAAAATCCTTTCGGGGGATGAGGAAAGTCAGCACCCAGCCAAAGCAGCGAAAATTCCAAACTCACTAAGCTCTATCTTTAATGCGTTAAAAATAAAGATAAGTAATAGTGGAACGTTAGTTGTCTGGGATAGAGTTACTGAACGTTGTAACTGGTCTAAAGGTACGACATTGGTGGATAAGGTTGAGGAGCGAGTTGGCCGAGTTTTCCGTAAATTTATTGATTCCAGAAGGGTCAAAATTCGTATATCGGTATTTAACGAAAATAAACTAGATAAATCGATAATTGAGCCGAAATTTGTTCGAGTAAACGATCCTTTGTTCCTGATGCCGAATAGCATTGCCGATAGTTTCCGTAGTGAGGATAAAATTCCTATTCCAGAAGGAGAATCTCTGTTTAATAGATACCCGCCAGAATCTTATACGTGCTTTGATTTAAAAGTTCCGTTCCGCAACAGCAATGACGAAGATGACGAAGCTATAGTTAAAATTAGATTCTCTAAATGCCGACAGGAGCTAAGACAAAGAGTCAACAAGAGATATGCAGGTAGCACTCGCGTAGGACAACTGACAAGACGTAATCAGGGAGTTTCGATTCTTCGCGCAGGACGTGAATTAGAGCTTTCTCAAACATGGCTGACGGAAGATACTCGGAATCGCTGGATTGGGGCTGAGATAGATTTTCCTCCTGCACTTGACGATTGTTTTGGTGTTGCTAGTACAAAGCAAGGCGCAGCTAAGCTTGAGGATTTAGCTAATAATTTCAATTGCGACCAAATCCTCTATGAATTCAATGAACAGTGGAAGTTAGGGCACCCTAGTGAACCTGCTAGGAAGTTCATTTGGGAAGAAATGATTGATCTACTCCGTGCAGAAGGAGACAATCGTTGGGTTCTTTATACTGTTGCAAAGAGATTAGACGATAATATTAAAAGTATTTTCAAGGAATTAAGGAAAGATAAAATTGAAAATGAGCCTCCTGCGGATAATCCTCGTAACGGGACAAGGTCTAAAGGACATGAAGTGCCATTAGGGGACAATGGGGGCAAAGATGTGAATCCCGTAATTACGAATACTCCAGGGAATCAAATCCCCCCAAAACCGCTAACTCCGGAAGAAGAAAAAGAGCTGAGCAAATCTGCTACAAGGAATCCTAATTCTCCTGATTCTTCTGAAGAAGACAAACTTGAATTTGAACGAGTTTTACAATTTATTAAAGAAAATCCTGAAGCAAGGGCTGTTTTTGCGAATAGCCGTACAGGGTCAAATGCTTTCTTTGATTGCACTCAGGAGTTTGATCGCATAATCATTCGTTTTAATAAAGATCATCTAGCCTATACGGAGCTTTTCCAACAATTTGGGAAAGTACTTGATGGTGCTGCGGCTCAAGATGAACCTCCAGAGCTTCGTTTCGAAAATGCAGACATTTTGAAGGTCAGTTTTCTCTTAATGATATATGCCTGGGCCTGGACGGAAACGACATTGACTGAGGATGACGCCCTAGTTGCGCGCAGTATAAGAAACGAATGGGGTACGAAGCTTTATAAACTGTTGAAGGAGTTTGAGAATCAGCGTGCGCAGTAAGATTTTAAAGCAGTTAATAGGTTGAAGTACGGCCTATAAAATAAAGTACCCACGTCTATACAAGTCTTTCTGATTAGGCGTGGGTAGTTTGTTACTGGATAATGTCTTTGTAGCGGCCGATAAGTCTTGAATGATTTCTAGGGGCTTCAAAAAATACATTTGGTAAAAATGTAATCATCCAATCAAAAAAAGCGTTAACTGACCCCTGATAACTGTTGTATTTGCGATCATTTTCAAGATGAAATTCACGCTGAATATATCCATAGGAAAGGTATGGACGATCGGGAGTTTCGTTTTTGTCGAAACAGTGGTGAAGCTTGAGTACAATAGGACAGGAATTCAAACGTAAACCCACCGCTCGATGTAATTTTTTTTCAGAGCTAATCTTATTTGGATTGATTTTTAGTAAATTTAAGTCTGTCTGAGCAGCTGCTAAATCTTCCGAAGAAAGAGCTTGTGGCTTTGAGCATGCCCACCACAGATTTTTCGGTGTTTTTGATTTAAAGCACCATTGATCAGGTAAGTCAACCCTTTCAAGTTTCAGGTCGTGCACCTCTCCTATATTTGTAATTTTATTTATTGTTTTGGTAAGTTTTTTTTTGTTGTTTTCTATCAAACGACTTAATTGCTTGTAAATTACTCTACTGGCTTTCGTCCGATTTAAAAATATCTGCGATTCTATTTCTTCAAATCTTTTGTCGTAGTTAAACTCTCCGATAAGCTCTAAGTTTGAATTTAAACTAAGGTTTAGCGCAGAGTCTGATATATTGGCTGAGCCAATGAGTACCGTTTTATCAAAACGGTAATATTTAGCATGTAAAGATTGTTCTATGAAAATTTCTCCTCCATTATTCCAGATAAGTGGCCAGGCATCAATATCAGAAGATTCGAGAACAAAGTCAGTCAATCGAGCTCGAGTCAGTACACGTATGTGACATTCTTCACTGAGATGAGACAAAAGCCATTCTATTGTCGATAATTTGATATAAGGTGCAACAAGCACAGCTTCATGGACGTTTGTTGCACACCTTTGAAAAAGGTTGTCGAGTTCATTAATTTGTATATTCTGAGACATGCTTAGAAATTTTTGGAGTTTAAATGTTGCCTATATCTTTTAGTTAAACGAGTGCATAAAGATAATTTATCTCACAGCATTCATGAGAACTTGCCTATAGATTGTGGGGTTCTGTATGGCTATGGCGCAACCGCTCAACTGCAGTATTTTACTGTTGTTACTACTTTGAAGGGGCGCCAAAGTGTTTTGTAACGGTTAGATAAAGGACAGTTTCCCTGAGTTAGGCTTGTTTAGGGGGCGCTCTTAGGTGGCAGAGAACGCGAATATAAATTCCACAGACTTCAAAGATTACAGACGCCGGATCTTCAACCAGCCTAGCTGTTCCGGCGCCGACTATCCGTCTCGTCAGCAACCTGGCAGCCGCTCGGGTCATGGAGAAAGTCTAGCTCAGCTGAACTCGATGTCACATTGCTCGGATCGCCTGAATATAGCTATCAGCGGCAACCAGCTATCAGATATCGTCCTTCGAAATGTACCGATCCTGGAAGCCTGTAGATTGTTCGCTTTCGAGGTGCGCTGCCTGGATTGACTTCGGAGCCTCTTCTGCGCAAAGCCCATAAGCTACAAGCATGCGATCGTAATCTTCTCTACGGATCGGAGTCGTCATCGTTTCTTGAAGGTCCGAGATGGCATCTGACTCAATGATCCTTTCGGGACGCAGCCACGAAATATTCTTGTGTTTGTATAGGAAGGCGTCCCGATAAAACTTCGACCGGGCGCCACCGCCGCAGAAGAAGACGGGCATTTTGGCGACATCCTGACAAGTTAGGAAATGGTTGGTCATGCATTTGTGTCGGACGCGCCCAATTAACTCAGTCAGTTTTTTAGAAAACTTGCGATCAACGGAGGGGCTGACGGCGGTAATTTCGATTCCTTGGTAATACTCGCGGCACGAATCCTTCAGAGGCGACAGGAGCGTTTTGGCTTCTTCCGTATTCAAATCTTGTTTGAGTCTGTCGAACCATTCGTCAGCAATGGGCTCAAACTCTTCCGATTCTTTGGCCTCGATAACCAACGCTCTGAGCCAGTCAAGTCGACGATGGTGGCAAGTGGTCGTACCGAGCGGCTGAACTTCAAGACTGTACAGAGATCGGACGTATTGATATTCGGTCGGAGAGCGAGTGAAAGAAAAACACGAGGCGTCGACCGTGCCCGAACCAATATCCACAAGCGTGTAATTGCCCTTGAAGTCGTCGCGAATGGGCTGATTGCGTAAAAAGCCGGCAACAGCAGCACAGACCTCGGGAACGCTTTGGAAGTAGTCATAGGCGATTTCTTCGTCAAGCTCGTCGAGGTCACGTTGGAAGTACTCATCGGCGACGCGGGTCGTGATGTGACCCTCGTGTTCAGACAAAAACCAGGCTCTGTAGAGGAGCTCTTTCCAGACGCCTGCAATATGTTCATCCTCGTTGTTTGACGGGTATCCGATGACGCATTCCCATGCAATGGTTTTTCTGTCGTACTTGGAAAGATTCTCGAAAATCCATCCGCGAACCTGCCTCAATACGAGAGCGAGAAAGATCAACATGCAAAGACGAGCTTCTTCATCATCGGGGTTGTTGAGCAAGTCTAGCTTTAACGATGAGCGAAAAGCGGGGTAAGCGGGATCGAGCGTGTACATCCCGTTTCCCTTTTTGTAGAGAACCGTCGGAAGCAAATAGGCATTGATTCCCTTGCCAAGCAAAAAGGGGATGGCCGTGAAGTTGGGGCCTTGCTTGATCACACACTTAACGCTGGATGTCCCGACATCAAGGCCTAGCTTGATTTCGGTCTGACTATCGTCATCGAATCGAGAGTCGATGCCTTCGTACTCGTTCGCTGCGAGTGTGTACTTGTCGCTATAGCCGGATGAGCTAAAGACAAATTTCGCATCCTCAACGATTTCTTGAATGTATTCGCCAGGTTCTGGTTCGATGGTCTTGTTGGTGTCAACGCTCGTTCGCCGCTCAAGCTTCCTTGCCGGAACGGTTGCAGTTTGGCGGTGGGTTTTACGGTTAAACGTCCTTTCCTTTGTTGTCTTGCTGGTTTCTTTAACCTGAGTGGGTTGATCGGAATCCAGTTTTACTGAGCTTTGTTGACATTCATCGTTGTTGCCGGCAGCGCCGACTTCGGTGTGGCGAGTAGAGCTCTCTTGCACGGGAGGAGTACTGGCTGCGGGCGAGGGTGAGTCCGCAGCAGGGGAAGACTGAGTGACATTCTCCTTGCCGGCCTTTTTTCGAAGGCCAAACAATTGCAACAAGGACGGAAATTTTTTCAACCAAGACACGTCAGTCTTCCTTTGAGAGTTCAATGAAGCCAAGGGCTATTGTTGTTGGCTCGACTTTACGAATAGTCATGGATTGCTCTGCTCGGGCAATGTTGTTTTCGAGCTCTTTAAACTTTTTCTCAAAACGGAGTTTCACAGCTTGCCGACGACCTTGAACACCGGGTACTCCACGTTTTTCCTCATCATCAAACTTTTGCATTTGTTCTGCGAAGATCTGCTTGGAATAGACGAGCTTTTGAGTATTTGTGTTTTTCTTGGTCAGTGCTTCTTGTTCTGCAGCTTGTCGAACTGAGGTAACGTATTCGTTGCGTTTCTCGGCAAGCAAATCCTCCGTGTCCTCAACCGCATCTTGGGTCATTTCATCATCCGGCAAGTTGCGATAGTTTTTCAAATCTTGTCCGAAACGAACGGCATTGGATACAAGAAACTCAGACTGTTCATCCGTCAGTTCGTTTCCTGTTTCAGAATTGATGGCGACGTAGCCGACTTTTGCTTTTCTTCTACCGAATCCGTCAAAGAGGATGCACCAAAGCTGGCACCTAAAGAAATAGGTCCCGTCTGGAATTTCATCCAATGCCTTAGAACCGGTTCGTGACTTCTGCAATGAGATAGCGCACGTTTTGTTCTTGTTCTCAGATTTCTGTTGCGTTTGTATCCAGTGGGTAATAAATTTAATGAGCGGATGGGTTTGTGTAACTCTTTCAATCTCAAGAGATTCTTGCCCCTTCTTATTTACAAATTTAAGTTTAAGTTTCGGATTTGACAATATATTTGTTGGCTCGAGGATTTTGGAATTTGCAGTCAAATATGCCTCAAGTTGAATTCTGGCTTTCGACGATAATTCAAGTTTATATAGGTCTTTCGACTCAAGATACAATTGCGAATTACCTTCATCGAGTCGGCAAAAACCTTTTACGTACTCAAGAAGGTCTTCACCTGTAACGTAACGCTGCAATCTTTGAATGTCATCAATTTGACCATTCATAAGGTCGAAGATGATGGAGTTGCCTTTCGCTTCTTCTGTCTGTTTTCGGCAATTCTCAATAGCTATGGCAGCTCGTTCAATTTCAGCTATTTCTTCAGCCTTTGTGAGTGTCTTAGAAAAAAGATTTTTGGTTAGAGTGTCAATTTGAGCCCCGAGAACATCCTCAGCGAGACCAAGAGCAGACGTGAAAACTGCCAGGCGCTCCAATAAGCGCTGATGAATTTGCTCTTCAATCGTAGACTTGTAGATAAAGTTAAAGATCTTAATCGAAGGAGACTTCTGACCGATACGATCAATGCGCCCAATTCTTTGTTCGATTCTGGCTGGGTTCCAGGGGAGATCGTAGTTGACGAGACAGTCAACAAATTGCAAGTCAATGCCTTCTGCCATCGCTTCAGAACAGAGCATGACATCGTATTGGTCATTGGAAAAGTCTTCAACAATCTTGTACCTGTCGGATCGATGAATGCTACCGTCAACTCGGGCAACTCGAATTACGTGTTGTCGTAGTTTGGCTTCCAGGTATCGGAGTGTTGTCTTGTAGAACGAAAAGACAATGACTTTTTTAGAGCCTTCAGCGGTTAACTGTTTCTTGATCGTTTCCAGAAGACAATTGAATTTCGTGTCTTCCTGAAGCATTCCCAGGGTATTGATGTATTTTTTGGCGACGTGGTTAAGCTCACGAAGCATGGGACCGAGTTCAACGTCCTCTCCATTGTCGCTTTCATCGAAAAATTCGTCCGAGAGCTCCTTAAATGTGTCGTTGTCACACCGCGTGAGACGAGCCCAGTACTGAAGAGAAGCGGGCAGACAGCTCGACATCATTTGTTGCGAGAACGTTAGGATGAAGCCAACCGGAAGTTCACGGCTTTCACAAAATCTCCTAACGGAGGCTGTGACCTCATCATAGTATTGACGTTCGCCTTCAGAAAGTTCAATGGTAAGCGTCTTCGGGTTTCGCACAACACGACGTTCTTGAACATCTCTTTTGAGAGTTCTCGTCATCATGCGGTTCAACGGGTTCAATCTGTTAATCCTTTTAATCAGATCAACACGGAACACCTTGTCCTTAAGCTTGTGGTTGCTGACATCTTCATTGAGCAAAAAGTCAATTTCAGAAACATCGAAGCCGTATTGCAGTCTTTTGTCTTTGATGATCTGAAGGCGATGCTTCAACTCTTCCGTAGAGATGGTGCTTTGGGCAATGAGGCTCTCGAGCTCGATTAATGGTTCGTTCATGCGGATCACGGCATCCAACGTCTCCGGATAGGGGTATGTGCTGGGGTCGAGGATGTTTAGTAGTGCGAATAAATTGTCATTGCCGGTCTGAATGGGCGTTGCTGACAGGAAAAGCACGTTTTCGGCAAATTCTCTGAGTGCGGCAACAGCCTTGTGCTGCTGACTGTGCTCGTTTCGCAGACGGTGAGCTTCATCAACGATCAACATCTGAAAAGTGTCGCCGCGTGGCTCTGCAGAGTTCAAATAAGAAGCAAGCCTTGCTCTTGCGTTCCTGTCCGTTTCCTGAGGTGTCCAATCTTTCCAGCCCTTAGGGGGACGAAGGCCTTCATAACTAATAATGTAATAGCCCGATCGGATCTGGCCCGTGGTAATCTCGATAATTGCTTTATGCAGTTCGTTGGCATCAACAATTTGGGCTTTAATGTCAAATTTAGAAAGCAATTCGTTCTGCCATTTTTCACACAGTGCAGCTGGACAGACTACGACCAGTCTCTGAGTACCTTCACGAATGGTCAGTTCGGTCCAGATAAGGCCGGCTTCGATGGTCTTACCAAGACCGACCTCATCGGCAATCAGAAGACTTTTGTTGAAAGAGTCAAAGAAAGTTAAAAGCGGCTTAAATTGATAGGAATAAAATTCCGTATTTGTTAAATTCAAGCTATAGACCATGTCCTCTAGGGATCCACTTAGACGATGGTGGATCAGAGAATCCTTGAAATTCACACATTTGCCGAATTGTCTCTCGATGATCAGATCTTCATCTGATTTGGGCGTATCTTGAACCGCAGCGAGTGTGGCGATATTGACGTACTCAACTTGACCGTTAGTCCATCGAACTTGCTGCCTGATTTTTGAACCTCTTATCTTGGGTTCTGCAGAAATAATCGTTCCAGTTTGTTCCGGAACTTCAATGAGTTGCACGATACTTCCAGCAAGAAAGAGGGTCGGGTTAGCCATGGTATTTACTGTGTTCTTTGCTTTGTTCGGTACGTGAAACGCCAAGAGTAGGTTCAGTCTGAATTGTCTGAGCCAATTTTGGTTTGGTTGATATTCTATCTTTTTTATTGCTATTTCCAAGCAATGCAATCTTCAAGGGCAACAATCATCTGAAGGGTAAAGACGACAGGATAACTCTGTTTCTGTTGATCCAGCTCGCTTTATTGCATACTCGCCTGGTTTTCATGGCAAAAAAGGGGGCCATAAAAATGCGCAATTTATTTGATAAACCCGTATTGTGTATTCTGAATTAAGGCTTTGCTTCTTTGGCTAGTCTAATTTATCTCTCATTGTACGAAAGAGCCTCATCGATTAGTCAACAAACCTCGCGTCCACTCTGGCGTTGTGCGTTAGTTGATGCAAGAAAATCAAACATTCTTTGAATAACTTGCGTCAACCCACGCTACCCATCACAAAATCCACCGCTTCGTATTGTCCGTCCCGGCAGCCTTCAGAATTCGACTTGATTTCAAGTCTCGCTACAAAACCTCAGCTCCCGCAAGCTTTCTGAACGCCGCCTGACGACCCATGGCCGTAAAGTAACCGAGCGTCAAATTCCCAAAGTCAGACACGAGCTCAAGCCGGTCAATCTCTTCAGTCAAACCCAGCTTACCAGGGGCGCAGATAGTCAAACCGGAAAACAGTTTGAGGATCGAGTCGACAAATGCAGATCTCTGTTGCCTGAATCTGAGTACGACAGTGTCGGACGCATCAGGGCGTATAACAGCCTTCTGAATGCGCAGAGGAGGCTATATGTCGACACTGGTCACTTTTGTTCTGATTATGTTTTTATGGGGGTGGGCAGGAATTGCCCTTTTGGCGGTGATTGGCAGTTTGTGTTTTTTCCTGATGACCGAGCTAATAAGCGACTCTTCTGATCCGGACGGAGCCGGTTGTTTGGTTGCCATCTTTGCGATGGTGTGCACCTTGATCGCTGTACCTGTTTTGAATTGGCTTCAAAAATAAGTAGAACTTCCACTTCTGAGGACCAGGTGTTTATCGGCTCAACAGCTGGCTCCGTTGCAAGAAGAGCAATGTTGCTATGTCAGGTAAAGGACAATCGAATTACAAGAAGTCTGCCGCGAACAAAGAAGATTCTCGGTCAGTACAGTGACCTTCCGACGCGAAAAGTACCTGAAACACTTGATTCTGCCCAACCTCAACGGACTGGCATCCCGATAATCCGCCCTGGTACAGGCGTAGGCAGATGATTGTCCCGGTCCTGTTTTTCATGAAGATAGGCTTCAAGAACGTCGACTTCGAGAGGGCCGGTTTCCAGAATCTTGGCGTGTTGCCCAAGCATCGAGAAATGGTCACCCCCACCGAGAAGGTAGGCGATCGTAACGATGCGATAGATGTTTTCGGGCAGAATTGGCGCCCAGATTCCTTCTTTCGTGCGTATTTCAGCGGACACGATGCGTTTGCCCACAGGGGCCGAAGGATTCAGTCGATAGCGAAGCCCCGCAGTCTGCAAGAGTCTTGGGCCGATCACGTCGGGTTCCGAGAGACCGTGTTCAAGCGCCTCCCGGAGTACTGCGCCCGAGACGTCGGCCACCTGGATACGGTTCCCGAAGGGGTGAATATCGAGCAGATCGGCGTGGGTGACGGGGCCGATGGGCATGGCGGCTCGTACGGCACCGCCGTTTAAAATCGCCGCGACTGCACCTCGAGAGCGGCCCCAGTCGAGAAACGCGTCGGCGGTTGCCATTCCCGAGAGGCAGTCGCCTTCACGACAGGGATCGAGCCCGTCGGGAAGCGTTGACGTGTTGACGCCCAAGAAACGCTCCTGATCGGCGCGAATGGCCTCAATCGACTGGACAACGAATTCGTGCATCGCTTCGTCGCGACGAAGGCTCGGTACGAGTTCTTCGAGATCGCCCCGGAACTGCACGATGCGGCCCGCGTCGTCAAAAGAAACCGTGAGCTGTCCGAGATAGCGTGTCGAGCGCCCTGCCTGTACCACGAGCGTCTTCGAGCCGTCGTCATGCGCGATGACCGTCGGGTAAGGACCTTCCGAATGCGGATGAACACCGAGAACGCTGTGGGTGTGGCCTCCGACGATCACGTCGATAGCAGGCACAGCGCGGGCAAGCGCCTGATCGGCTTCGTAGCCCACATGCGTCACCGCGATGATGTGCGTGACGCCCGCTTTTTCCAGTTCCGCCGCGGCACGCTCAAGCGCCTTGGTACGGTTGGCAAAATCCGTGTTGGGGCAGGCTTCGGAAATATCCTTTCCTTCGTCGTTGGCCAGACCGATGATGCCGACTTTGACGCCGCTGAGGTCTTTCACGACGGTTGACGGAAGCGGGACTGTCGAGAGAGGGCAGGCGGGATTCTTTTTAAGATTCGCGGCGAGAACCGGGAAGGGCAGGCCCTTTACGTATTGAGCAAGCGTTTCGCATCCCAAGTCGAATTCGTGGTTGCCGAGTGTCACCGCGTCCCAGGGCATTTGGCGCATAGCTGCCCTTGCCCAAGGCATGCCGCCCGTTCTGAAAAAGTGAGTCCCCTGCCAAAAGTCGCCGGCATCGAGCGCCAGCACGCCTTTGCCTTGGACCTTCGCCTTTGCTTTCTCGTCGGCTACAAATGCCGTAACGCGTGCAAGACCGCCCACTGCGTTGGTGTCGTCGTAGACAGGGCCGCGGTCATTGACGCCGGCTGCGGCCGAATGTACGTCGTTGACGTGCAGGATCGTCAGGTCCCAGGCAAAGGAGTTGAGGGAGGCTAAGGATCCGACGAGCGTACATGCGACGGCAAAGAAAGTGCGTCGAAGTGAATGAATGGGAGCGCAGGCGAGCGACATGGCGTTTCCGAAACTAGGAGCGAGGATTCTACTGCCGGAGACATCAAGCTGCCTTTGCAGGGCTGACGAAAGGAGGATGGAGTTGAGCCGTCGTGCGCTCTTTCTTCTGATTTCAAATCGTTAAGTACGCCGATAACAGCAGACTTCATACCGAAAAGGAATTTCTCAGGGATCAGGACTACGTCGTTTATGTTGAAGGTTTGATCTGACGGAGCAAAGCGCTCTTGCCGAGCAAAGAGTTCTTTGAAGGAGGTCTCCGTCGAGTCCTCGCAGACTACCTGTAAGTCATCGTTCGTGAACTGCTTTTGATAGTTGTTTTGTACGCCCGAAACACCTTTAAGGAACGCTCTTCGTGACGAAGAGATCGTGCATGAAGTGTTTCAGACTGTCAGGCACAGAGGATTTTGCGGAGAAAGCGTCAGGGCAAAAAGGTAGAGAACTTTCCGATTGACACGTCCAAAAATAGAAATTACCCTTGCACATCACAGACATTTTGAACATGCCTTGAGCCGCTATTTCTGTCAGTCAATTCAAGCTATTTATGAGCATTATCTACGACATCAAGGCATGGGAAATTTTCCGAGCCGTGTCAAAGACCGGTTCGTTGTCCATAGCGGCCTCTCACTGTGACGTTACGGTTTCAACAGCTTCACGCAAACTGACTCTTCTTGAAGAAGCTTTCGGAGAGCGTTTGTTTGTCCGAGAAAGCAGACCAATCGTTCTCACGCCGGCAGCAGTTGAGTTACTTGGTTATGTAGATGACTTACTGCAGGCCAGTCAGCGACTGCAGTCACTCATGCACGAAAACGACGCAGGTGATACAGGCACCATTCGTTTTATGCTGCCTTCGACGATTGGGGAGTTTTCCGCCGCTTTGCTGTCCGAATATGCGCGTTTTGCCCCCAACGTGCGTTTTGAATTACAGATACCGATTGATGTCGAGGCATTTCGAAACGACGGTGCCGATGTACTACTGTTAACCGGTGAACCGAACAATTCAGCAGGACTGATCAAAATCCCGAGAGGCACAATGTATTTTCTGGGATTGGCCTCACCGTCCTGGGTCGAACGTTACGGTTTCGTTGAGTCGCCTGAGCAGTTGCCCGAGTGCTCAATCATGACGATGCCCTGGCACCCGACGGGTATTACAACGGAACTGACGCGAGCCGGTGAGACAGTTCCCATATCAAAGGAACAGCTGACGGTATGCACGAACGCACGCGCAATTAAGAGCGCCGCTCTTGATGGTTATACGCTGGCACTTGACCTGCCGTTTTTCTACTGTGTTGAGGAAATTCTGCAAGGTCGGTTAGTGCCGGTTCTGAACGGCTGGCACCGTCAGTCACAACCGAACTATGTCGTTTGTTCCGCACAAAGCTGGAAACTGTCGCGTTGCCGAAAGTTTGCCCATTGGATCGCGCATCGGTTGGAGGATCAAATTGCTGCGTGTGGTGAGAGGTTGCGTAAGGCCGGGGTGTTTCTTGAGTAGGAGTCGGAGAGCGCTGGAAAAGAAAGACGTCCGAACATAAAAGAGCTCGGACGCCTGTCAGATTGAGACGTTAGTCGATTACTTCATTGCTTCCTGGCCGGCGCGCTTGCCGAAGACCATCGCATCGGCAATGCCGTTGCCACCGACTCGGTTGTCGCCGTGAACGCCGCCGGTGACTTCACCCGCAGCATAGAGGCCGGGAATGATTTTCCCGTTGGCGTCAAGAACCTGCGTTTTCACATTGATGCGAATGCCGCCCATGGTGTGATGTACGGCCGGGACAAGCATTGTGGCGAAGTAGGGACCTTCGGTAAAGGGAGCGTCACTTGCCATACTCTTGGTAAAGCCGAAACGATCCTTTTTGACCTTGCCGGTGACGACTTCGTTGTACATGTCGATGGAGGCCTTGAGCTTATCGGCCTTCATGCCCGTTACTTTGGCCAGACCCTCGATGGTATCGGCTTTATAGGCTTTCCCAAGCTGCAGTAACTCGCCGATAGCCATGCCGCCGATGACGGTGTCTTTGTTCGGCAGGCGCATCTTGTTCATCACGACCCAGTATTTGCTTTGAGGCTGAGCAAAGATGGCCTTGCAAAGTTCGTCGCGCGGGGCGTCTTCATTGACAAAGCGTGCACCGTCAACATTGACGAAGATGCGGTTGCGACCGGATGGCCAGGAAGACATGATGCCCGTACCAGGAGTTCCACCCGGGTGAAGCTGAATGTAATCCAGATCGATCAGGTCTGCACCGACATCCTTGGCCAGTTTCAAACCGTCGCCCTGAGATGCTCTGAAGGAATTGGTGCTACCGATGGAAGAATCGAGAACCTTTTCTTTCCAGGGGCCAGTGTTGAGTTTTTGGCGAAGCTCAACGTTGGAGGCAAAACCGCCCGTTGTGATGATGACGCCCTTCTGAGCTGTGAACGTCACTTTCTTGCCGTTGTGTTCGGCCTCAACGCCGATAACGCGGCCGCTCTTGTCTTCAATTAGCTTTTCGGCAGTGGTATCAGTAAAGATTTGCACTTGTTTGGGATAGGCCCGAATGAAGGTCTCAAGCCAATTTGTGTAGGCAAAGCCGCCGCCGACAGCCGCCGTACTGTGACCGCGCGGGTAAAGCCCGCCGACAATGGTATTGACCGTCGGGCTGAAATGAACGCCTTTGACTTCAAGCCAATTCATGACTGAGGGTGCTTGCTCAACAAGATAACGGGCGAGTTCCGGATTGTTTTTTTGGTGTCCGCCTCGCATCGTGTCTTCGAAATGCTTGTCGATGCTGTCTTTAATGCCCTGACGATCCTGACGTGACGGATCAACGGCGTTGTAGCCGCCGCCGGAGACAGCGGAACTGCCGCCCAAAAAGCCGAGTTTTTCAATGATGATGACATTGCCGCCGGCTTCAATGGCCGAGGCAGCTGCGGCAAGACCCGCACCACCGCCGCCGATGATCACGACCTGAGATTCATATTTGTCGTTGAGTTCCTTCGCGGGGATTTCTTTGGAGAATTTTCTGAGGTCGACGCCGCTCTTCTTGAGGTTGGCAGACACGGCCGAAACAAAAGAGCTGCTTGTAATCGTTGCGCCCGTCACGGCGTCAAGATTGACGGTTTGATTTTCGAGAATTTGTTTTTTCAGGATGGCAATGGCTTTTTTGCCGGCGCCCGGTGATTCACGGTCGTCGACAAGGATGTTTTTGATGGCACCGTCCTTCATGATGACGTCAACGGTCATCGGTGCGTTGTGCCCCGAAACGGTTTCGGAATACACCTGATTGGTTTCGGCCCAGGCTCCGGCTGAAAGACAGGTTGCTGAGATCGCCAGAGCGATTCTGGAAAGGCGTGAGAACTGCATGATTAACACTCCGAAAGGTTCATACGAGTGTCAGTCTATGCGCGGAACCGCAGGTTGTTTTGCAAGGCTGGGATGTCTTTTGCAATTTTGCAAAAGAGCAGAGTAAGAGATCAAAAAAATTGCCCGCAAAGCAAGCAATAGCGCGATGCGGGCAGCGTGCAAAGTTGGCACGAGTGATTGGATTTGATTGGAGAGACGTACGATTAACTCTTTTGTTCAGCCATCATGGTGAGCAAAGAGACGGACATGCGTATATGTTCGTCAATGCTCTTGAGGTCAAGATATTCCTTATCGTTGTGAAGATGGAAACCGGACGGGCCAAGGCCGTCTAGGGTCGGAATGCCGACGGCTGAAATTCGGTTGCCGTCGGACAGGCCGCCGGCTCGAATCCATTTCACGTCAACGTCGACGCGACGAGCAGCTTCTTCAAGCATGGCGGCAAAGGACTTGGTTTCATCGTTGAAGGTCATTGCCGATGCCGTATTGATCTGACGCACGTCAATCGTGACGCCGGGTTCCCATGCCTTCTTTGCATAATCGAGAATGATGTCGCGTATGCGATCGTGATCTTCATTGGTCCAGGCAAAGAAGCGGAATTGGCAGCGGGCGTAGTCGGCAATTGTTGTCGGTGTCTGGCCGCCTTCGACAGGCGAGCAGTTGATAACAATGCCCGCGGCGCGATCTTCGTGTGACTTGACGGCAGAGATGAATTTCACCATGGCCATAACGGCGTCGCACCCGGTTTCAGGACTCACGCCGGCGTGGGAAGCTTTGCCGTGGAAGACGAATTCGTAGGAACTTGCAGCCTTGCGAGCGCAAACCAGCTCGCCGTCCTTGCGCGCAGGTTCGTAAATGAGGGCGCACTTGGAGCGCTTGGCAAATGACTGCAGCCAGGGTGTGGAATAAACAGTAAGAATCTCCTCGTCGCTGTTGCAGGTGATGCAGATGGCGAGTTTGTCAAGAACTTCCTTGGGAGTGTTCTTCAGGACGTGGAGCATCATGACGCAACCGCCTTTGCAGTCCAGTGCGCCCGGTCCGTATGCTTTGACGTCGTCATAGGAGAAGGGGCGCTCTGCCGCAGTACCGTGCGGAAACACGGTGTCCATGTGTGCATCCATCATGATGTCGAACGTTTCGGCATCGGGTTTATTTGTGACGAAGAGGCAGTCGCCGGCGCGATCGTCAATGTGGTCAATGCGACCAACGCAGCCGATGGCTTCAAATTTGGCTTTGAGAGTTTCAGCCACTTTTCTCAGTCCGGGCAGGTCACAACTTTGGGAATCGATATTGACGATGTCTCTCAGGTCATCCAAATAAGCTTGTCTCATGGTCATGATGCACTCCGATTAGAAGTCAAGGGTGAAGCGAACGGGCGAAACTTCACAGGTGTTGCCCGGGTAAAAATCGATGACACGGTCGTTGAGGTCCATTAAAACCGTGTAGACCGTGATCGTTCGGTTGTATTCCGGTACAGACGGATCAGAGTGCTTACAAACGGAATTCGGATAGTTCGTGTGGTCTTTAAAGATGGATTCGATCTTGGGGAAGTCGAGTTTGCCGCAGGCTGCACAACGGCGTCGGATAACGTTGAGGCGAACCAAAGTGTGGGCATGCGTCGAGATGAATTTGAGATCCTGACCGGCCATTAGTGGGGAGAGGTAGTGGTTGGTATGGCACAGGGCCTTGTCTTCGCACATCAAGACGTCGAACGTGTCCGGTGTGAACTCGAGACTGCCGACCAGACCGTCGGCGGAACCGATGTTGAAGCAACCGCAACCTGCCCGCTTGGCACTTGCCACGACTTCGACGGCGTGAGAAAAAGAGTTTTGGTTTAGGATGGCGCGATAGAGCAGGTGCAACGGGACACCGACACGCCCCTTGCCGGTACTTGTTGCGTTGAGCGTCACACCAAGGCCCGCGGAATTGACACCTTTACCGCCAATGATGCCCGCTTCAGTGAAGATCACCATGGAGGGCAGGGGATCCTGTTTGATTTTGAGCGCAACGATTGTGTCGACCGAGTTTTCCGCCCAGTCCCAGGTTTGAGCCAGAAGTGTATGACCGTTTTCAGCAAGTTCGGGTACGGCTCCGATAGCGCTGCATCCATCAGGGATGGCAAAGAGAATCTCGCTGCGGCAATTGAGCGTGAGAATGTCGTCGAAATCGAAACCGCCACCTTCAGCAATGCCTTCAATCTCGAGGAGCCCTTCCGGATAAACATCCTTGATGTAGGGAATGAATTGGTGTGAGATTTCCCGTGCAGTCGCCCAGGAAATGCCGGCGCGACGGTCAAACAAGCATTGATAATTTTCGATGGAGCGACGAATCTTGTCGCGGGCGGCCTCTCCGTAGATGCGGCCGCGCTCCTTGGCGGAGCCGGAAAGCTCAATGCAGATATAAGGGACTTTCATCAGTACCCTCCTTGCAAAAAATCAACGCCACTGTCGATGGTTTGATTTGAGCTGATGGGAAGTGTACGCGCAAACTTCCCGATTTGTCAATATTGGTATGAAAATTTTATGATCTCTTTTGTCAAGTCATCTGCAGTTTTCCGTAATCCATGAAGTCAGCCGTTGTTTTACCCTGCGATTGCAGTACAAGATTGCTCATGGCACGGCGAATGTGCATTTGCATGGCAGTTTTGGCTAATTCGGCATCACCGATCAGAATGCCGCGCACAATTTCTCTGTGCCAGAAGTCTTTAAGAAGGCATAAGTCTTCGGACTTGGTGCCGAAGTGCCAAGCCACTTGCGAAATGCTGTCGAGAATCTGAATCGTGAGCATTTTCATGGCTTGGTAATAGAAACGGTTGTGCGAGATGTTGGCGAGCGTGAGGTGAAAATTCAGATCGTTGTGCACGTTGTCGCGTACGGATTCGCCTCGGTGATTGCACGAGGTTGCCAGGGCCTCTTTCAGAAGAATTCGATCCCTTTCATTGCTATTGATCGCGGCTTGATAGGCAATCTGCGGTTCGAGAATTGTTCGGTATTCCATGCACTGAATGGCTTCTTTTAGATCGGAAATCGGAGCGAAACTTATCAGTGTCGGATCTTTTGTTTGACGAACAAAACTGCCTGAGCCGCGAATGGACTCGATGTAGTTTCCTTCGCGTAATTGCTCTAAGGCAGCACGAATGACAGGGCGTGAGACTTTGAATTCTTCGCAGAGAGCGGTTTCTGTCGGCAATTTATCGCCCTCTTTGTACTGTTCTTGCTGGATACGAAGGAGCAGCTCCTTGTAAATGAGACTGCTGCGGGAACTGGGTGCCATAAAATCTCCTGATTGCAGCTGGAATACAAGAGGACATCACGGACGAAGCAAAGGGTTTACCCTGATATTGTTGAATGTTTCATATGACAACTTGGTTGTCACCTCATGAAGCCCTCTATATAAATGTGTGTTCAATGAGGAACAGCTTCGAAGATGTTGTAATAATAAGTCATTTTTAAAAATTATCCAATTTGACAAATCGTTGATTGAGAAGCTAGGCTGATCTCAGGTCTTTGGGGTTTGCCGGTTTGGATTCTTAATCTTCATCGCCACTGTCAACACATTCCCGCCGAAGGCTGAACGGTTTTTTTGTTTCTTCCAACGGAACAAAGAGAATTTTCACCGGTTGTCCGCAGCGGCTATCCGTAGCTGCGCGCCGACCTTCAGTAGCTGCGGAGTTTGATATGGCAGTTGAACAAACGCAATTGCAAAAAGATAGGGAGCGCATTGGCTTTGGTGCTTATTTTTCCCTGATCTTTGCCTGCATCTTCTTTTCCGGCGTTCTTCAATCCAGCGAGTGGTGGGGCGTCTTTGACTTTTCGACCCTTAAGGGTGCCTTCGGCAAAGTTGTCGTTGGCCTCTCCGGTGGTGCCGACGGTACGGCGGCTCATGCCGTCATGGGTAATTTCCGCGGACGTGGCGGCAACGGTGCTTTCGACGGCTTCATGTTTGCTTTGACCTTGTTTCCGGCGGTGATGTTTGCCATCGGTATGGTGACGGTCTTTGAACACTACGGCGCATTGAAGGCAGCCGGTCGAATGATGACCCCGATTATGCGGCCGATTCTTGGTTTACCGGGCGTTGTCGTTCTGAGTCTGATTACAACGCTACAGGCTATTGACGCCGGCGCGGCCATGACCAAGGGACTCGAAGAGACCAAGCAAATGACTCACATCGAAGTGCTGCGATCAACGGCTTTCCAAATTACTTCTGGAGGCTGTTTGACTAACTTCTTCAGTTCAGGCGCTGTTCTTTTTACCTTGGTGGCAGCTGACGGCAGATCCATTCCTTTAACGATGGGCTTTACGTTCCTGGTGATTCTGGCCTGCAAGTTCATCAATAGCTTCATTATGCGGTTGATAACGCTCACCGCCTTTAAGAATCACTGACAGAAACGGGAGACAGTTATGGCTGAAGAAAAAGTTGCCGAACAAAAGAAGATGATTACGGAAATCTTTTGCAAGGGTTTGGTCAAAGGCTGGAACATCTGCGTCAACTTTGTGATGCCCAACATTGTGATGAGCTTTATTCTCATCAAGTTCCTCGAACAATCAGGCCTTCTGAAGATGATCGGAGATTTCTTCGGACCGGCGATGGCGATTTTCGGTTTGCCTGGCGAAGCGGCGACAGTCCTGATGGCTGCGTGGCTTAGCCAAGGTGGTGGCGTTGGTGTTGCAGCGGCTCTCCTTGAAGGCGGAATGCTTGATATGACGCAACTTGCTGTTGTGACGCCCTCAATTTTCATCATGGGCTCGCAGGTACAGTACATCGGTCGTGTTCTGGGTGTCATCGGCATCAACAAGCCGTCTGAAATGGGCATTTTGATGTTGCTGCCTTGCGTGACCGGTATTCTCTCGCTGGCCTTCATGCAAATCATTCTCTGATTCTTTCCAAGGGGTAGGGCACACAAAGGAAACAGAAAACAGTTGCTTTTGTGTGCTTTTTTTCTTGCCTGAATTTTGTTCAAGCACCTTTTTTCTAGGGGGCGGGGGATGTCTGCGCTTAAAGGACCAATCCTCGTTTTGCTGGGATCGTTGTGCTTTAGTACAACCGGTCTTATGCAAGTGTTGGCACCGCAAGGAGCCAACGCCGTCAGCACGGCGTTTTTCCGAATGGCTGTCGGCAGCATTTGTCTCTTCATATGGTGTTTTTTTACCGGACAGCTTCGCTTTGACTGGAAGACACTGCCGTGGAAAAGACTCATTGCGTGTGCATTGTGTCTGACAGAAGCTCAAGTTTTCTTTTTTTCTTCAGTTAAAGATGTCGGTGTGGCTGTAGGTACTGTGGTTTACATCGGTGTTGCACCGTGCGCTGCCGCAATCTTTGCTTTTTTGCTTTATCGGAAAAAACCGTCAACCGTATGGTGGCTTTCGACAGCATTGGCCATTACAGGTGTCGTGTTGATGAACGATTTGTCGGCCGGACATTTGGGCGATATGTCTGCGATGGGATTTATTGTGGCGGCAGGTTTCGGCTATGCCTTATATGTCACGATCAGTCCGGTTCTTCTCGAGAGATTATCCGCAGAAGCGAGTATTGCGATCATCTCTTCTTTGGTTTCGCTGGCATTGTTGCCGGCGGCACTTTGTATGCCGATGCAGTGGGTGTTGTCCCCGATGGGACTCTTTACAGTATTTGACTTGGGCATTGTGACGGCCGGACTGGCTTTTACTCTGGTTCTCAACGGGCTCAAACAGACGGACTCGACGGTCGCTTCAACGCTTTTGCTTGGCGAGCCGCTCGGAGCTGTCGGCTGGGGCGTTCTGTTGCTTGGTGAACAAATCGGGTTCATCGGCTACTGCGGCATGACGATGGTGTTTTTCTCCATTGTGCTGCTTTGCTGGGAACAACACCGTCGTTCAAAAACGCAAGATTGTTGAATATAAATCTCATTTACACTACGTTATGCGGCTTAAAAATTCCGACGCACCTTGTGCCGTGAAAGTTTTGAGCCGTGACAACCTAAGGAGCAAAAACATGCGCTTTTCCAAATCCATTCTGGCTCTCTCAATTGGTGCGGCTATCGCTTCGATCAGTCTTCCGTCTCAAGCCTGCTTTACGGTTATTGTCGGCAAAGATGCGTCGGCAACCGGAGAAATTCTCATTGGGCACAATGAAGACAACGATCGCCGCATTATTACCAATCAATACTGGGTTCCAGCCGCCGATCACAAGGCGGGTGAAATGATCGAGTTCGAACCGTCGGCAGCAAAGATCCCGCAGGTCAAGCACACGCTTGGCTTCTGGTGGACGCAGACGTTAGCTCCGGAAGGCTCAAGTTTCTCTGACGGCTTCATCAATGAAAAGGGTGTTGTGGTTGTCTCCAACAATTGCAACATCACGATTGAAAAGGATCAGAAAGTCAACGACGGCGGCATCGGTTACGGCATCCGTCGCATCGTTGCTGAACGCGCCAACTCTGCTCGTGAAGGCGTCGACATTGTCATCGACTTGATGAAGAAGTACGGCTACTTCCACATGGGCCGCACCTACACGATCGCCGATCGCAACGAAGCCTGGCAGATTTCGCTGCTTCGCGGTCACCGTTACCTGGCTCGTAAGGTCGGCGATAATGAAATCGCTTTTATTGCCAATGCGTTTGCGTTTGACAAGGTAGACCTCAAGGATCCCAATGTCATCGCCTCTCCCGACCTGATTGAGCACGCCATTGAAATGGGCGCTTATAAGCCTGCCAAGGCAGGGGACTACTCTGACTTCTCATTCCGCGAGGCTTACCAACCTGAGGCTCGTCGCGTCTTCCCGCGCAATAAAGAGCGCGTCTTTACGCTTCTGGAAATGGTGACGGGCAAGGAATACAAGGACACGAACGATTATCCGGCTTATCTGCCCGCACCGAAGAAATACACGGTTGAAGACGTGCAGGCATTCATGCGCGGTCATTCGAAGTTTGAAAAGCGTCAGACCGGTTGGCACCATGAAACGATGCAGGACATCTGCAACATCGGTACGTTTGACTCCGTCGTGTTCAAGCTTGCCAAGGATCCGCTGCTCACCATGGCTTGGCGTACGGCCGGACGTCCGTCCGAACAGCTTTATACACCGGCTTTCCCGCTTGCCGGTCCCGCTATGGCTCAGACGTATATGACGCCTGAAGTCGGTACTCGAGCCCAATTCCATGCAACGCCTGAACAAGTCAGTTGGTCGGCTGATCGTCCGATTTATACGTTCCTTGCCCAGCAGTTCTTCCTTGACTGGATGGCACCGGCACGCAACGAGTTCATGAAGATTCGCAATACGGCAGAAAAGGAAAAGACGCAAGCCGCTATGCTTGCGCAAGCTAATGCCGCAAAACTTGCCAAGGTAGATCGTGAAAAGGCTCGCGAGTATCTGCACACTTGGAACGTCGGTGCATTCAATCAATCGCTCGGTGAAGCTGCTGCTCTGGTTCAAAAGCTCAATACGCACGTGATCGCAATCACCAAGCCGACGCTTTCGCAGGCTGACAAGGGTACAGTAGATGTAGTTCTGTACTCGGCAAAGGGCTTTGATGCCACGAAGCTCGACCAAAAGGCGACCTTCTTCGGTTCTCCTTATCCGGACGGTAGCATCGAGCTCAACAAGGAAATGGCCAAGCCTGCCAAGGTTGTTTTCAAAGACGTTGATGCTGATGGTCTTAAAGATGCCGTGATCACGTTCCCGGTGAAGGGTGCTGCTGCGTTCTCGTTTGCCGGCGTTGACTCCGAGCTCTATCTCTTCACCAAGGTTGACGGAAAACCGATCGCCGCCTTTGATACGGTGAAGTTCACGAAATAACTTTGTTCTGGGCTATGGACGATTCGCTTGCAAGAACCGTCTCAAGGCCGGATAAAGTCAACAAGACAAACCCGACGGTTGTTGCAGCTGTCGGGTTTAGTTTGCATGCACAGGCGTACTTTGAACTGGTGCAGACGGTATGGCTTTCCCAGCCAAATCGGTAGTTGATCTGGTGGAGAGAGTTAGTTGATGCAAGAAACTCAAGCATTCTTTGATTAACTTGCACCAACCAACATCACTCACTACAAAATCCACCGCTTCGGATTCCCCATCCCTGCAGCCTTCAAGTTCGACTCGACAGCCAAACGTTCGACAAAATCCTCGGTCCCCGAGAGTTTCCTGAACGTCGCTTGACGGCCCACGGCCGCAAAGTCTCCGGGCGTCAGATTTCCGAAATCGGCCACACGGTCAAGCGCTTCGACGCCATCAGTCAAACCAAGCTTGCCCGCATAAGTCTTGGCCATCGCCACGGCCTGTTCGGGGAGCAGGTAATCAAACTTCGTCTTCAGATCAAAACGCCGCAGGCAAGCCGGATCCAGGTCGTCCTTCAGATTCGTGGTTGCGATGAAGTAACCGCCGTAGCGCTCCATCTGAGCAAGCATTTCGTTGACGGCTGTGACTTCCCAGCTGTACCGAGTCGCCTGGCGATCACGAAGGAACGAATCCACTTCATCGAGCAAAAGCAAAGCGCCGTCGCGCTGCGCCGTCTCAAAGGCATCCGCAATGAGTTTCTCGGTCACGCCCACGTAGCAGCTCGTGAGTTCCGCGCCGGTTTTGCGCATCAGCGGAATGCCGAGTTCCCGAGCAACGTACGCGGCATAAGCAGACTTACCCGTGCCCGGAGGCCCGTAGATGCAAAGACGCCCGCAGTGAGCAGCACGCAGCCCTTCGAGCAGATTTTCGAGATCCAGTTCAGAATTGACAAACTGAGGCTCGTAGAGCTCCGGCAGCAGCGTGTTGTTGTCAACGACGCGTCCCATGTGCTGGGCCTTGAGCATCTGGTCGGCCATCTCGATGATCTCGTCCTCAGAAGGAGATTCGGACGTTTTGCCCGTTTCGCGAACGATGTCCGAAATCGATCGAATCACGGCGCTCGACAAATTTTCCGTCAAGGCAAGCCGTTCGGTCGTGCCTTTCGAGAGTCGGTGATCAAACGCCTTGTCGATCATTTCGCGTCGGTAGGCAAGCCCCGGCGATTTCACTTCAATCACCATATTGAAGCGACGCAGCATGGCAGGATCGATGTTGCGAATCGAATTGGCGGTCCAAAGCGTGACGACCGGATTTTCTTCCAGCAGTCGGTTGATTTCTCCTTTGTTGGTGCGGCCGCTGAAAAAGAGCGTTCCCATGTCGTTGAAGATGTCTTCGGCCTCGTCGAGCACGAGCAGCTCATTGCTGTTTCGAGAAAGCACCGAGCCTGCGACCTTCCAGAACATGATGCGCGAGATTCTCTCGCCTCGGAACTCTTGCCTTTCGGCGAACTGCACTTCGTAGGCGGTTAGGCCCAGTTCCTTGGCAAGGATACGTGTGAGCTCGGTCTTACCACTGCCTGCAGGGCCATAAAAGAGAATGTTGACGCCTTTTCGCTTTTGAGTCACGGCTGACTTGAGGTAAGGCAACAGTACGCGGCCCACCATCGGCACGTGCGGAAAATGCTCCAAGCTGAGAGTAGGGTGCGGTGCCGGCAGAAAAGAGTCCTTAAGCAGTTTGGACAGAGAAAGCTTGACGCTCATCGTCGAGCTCGAGAGTATGGGACCGGGACAGAGGTTATCGCAGAAGTCAGACCCCGAATCTCCGTAGTCGAGAAGGCCGATTCCAAAGAGATTTCCTTGCGGATCCAGTGCTGTCTTGACGTCATCACGGTCAGCTGCCAAGGCTACTGCAAGCGTGTTGACCACAAGCGACAGACCTTGTTCTGTGTAATCAAGCAGGCTTCTTAAGAGATTGCTGACAGATTGATCCGATTGCGCACAAAAGACAAAAGCAAGAATGCGAACCTCCAAGTCCGAGAGCTTGAAAGTTTTCCGCAGCAGCCGAAGATTGGCAGCAAAGGCTTCGGACAAACCGGAGATTTCATCTCGATAAGTTGATTCCAAATGTCGAAGCGAACGCGTCAAACAGCGGGGTATACCGCCTTCGAGGAGCCTGCTGGCCGTCGGATGTTTGAGAAACGCACGGCAATAGACACCAACTTTGTTCGGCTGACTGGGTCTGCAGGCTTCAAGCGCAACGAGGCCTTCGGAGCCTTCGTACATGGGCCAGACCTTCTTTACAAGAAAGCGGACACGCTCATTGCCGGGCACAACGAGATGGCGCTTCAGGTTGTCAAGGTCTTCGCCTGCCTTGACGTCATCAATGTGTCCCGTCTTCAAAAACTTTTCATTATTAAGAAGCAGGCCTCCCAAATGCAGATGCATGCGCAATTTCTTGCCCCAGTAGAACCGCAACAGCGGATCGTGGTCGTAGAAGTCATTAGTCGAGACATTCGCCCACAAACCGCCGTGGCACAGCAAGCGCAGCACCCAGAGATTGACAATGGAGCGGCTGAGATCTGGTGTGCTGAGTGTCAGGCTCGTAGCGACCTGAGACCGTCTGCTTTTTCTCATTTTTTCTCTCGCATTGAATTTCGACGAGTTCAGGTTAAATGGTCATGCGTCAACGATCGACGCATAAAACTCACTCGGTTCAGTCGAAAATTTTTTGATCGCAGTTTGTATTCAAGATTTGTTTAACGCGACGGAAGTTGACGCAGCCTCTCTTACGATTTCAGTCAACAAACAGTTGTTCGCTAGTGTTAATCACATCGACTAGTTCTGAGCAGAGAGGAGCCGGCATGGCCGTCTACGCGTCGGCGAGAGAGATCGTCGGTCCGGATCAGTTGCCGGATTTCATGTTGGTCGATGGAAAGGCGATGCGTCTGGCGACGGAGCAGGAGGTTGCTGAGATCGAAACGAGATTCGAGAGCGAAGAAGTGACTTCATACGTCAAACTTTGACGCGGAAAAATCTGATCCTTCGTGTTCATAGCTGCTTGCTCTGGATGCTATGATTGCACTGCCGTAAATTTTTTACGGAGGAGAGAATGATGCCATCCGTCTACCTTAAAAGCGTAACAATCCGTCGCTTCAAACAATTTGAAGACGTCGTGTTTGACCTGTCAACGACCCGAGAATATTCCTTTAACAAGGAAGTGCTCACAGAAGATGGGCGTTTTGTCAAGACCGCACTTGTTTACGGCCAGAATGGCGCAGGTAAGAGCAATCTTGGACTGGCGGTGATGGACTTGACGCTTCACCTCACGGACGCTGAAAAAAATCTGGGGCTCTATAGCTATTACCTTCGTGCCGATTCCGATGTGCGAAATGCAGAATTCATATATGAATTTGTGCAGGGAGATTCTGTGTATCGCTACGAATATGTTAAACAAACGCCGGAGATCTGTATTGCTGAGCGCTTTTTCGTTGACGACGACTTGGTATTCTCTATTGATCGTTCAACAAATACGCTTGAGACGCCGGGGAGTGAGAAATACGAATTTTCTACTCTCTTGATGAATGATGTTAAATTGTCCTTGTTGAAGTATATTTCGACAAATTCAAATCTGAGTGAAAACAATCCAATTGCCTGCGTGATGCGGTTCGTTCGCGGGATGTTGTTTTTTAAACGAGTCGATGACGGCAATTGCTTCATTGGTTTGAAAAATCAAAAAGATTATCTGTTCGGCTATATTGTTAAAAATAATTATCTAAAAGAGTTTGAAGAAATGCTAAATAAGCTAGGCATTCAGGAAACTCTTGTAGCAGAAAACGAGCAAGATTATCAAACAGCTAAAATTTTATTTAAACATAAATATCAGAATCTTCCTTTTGAAGTGGCTTCTTCGAGTGGAACGAGGGCGATTTTGCTTTTGTTTTATTGGTTAAAACATTTTGAAGAAGCTTCTTTTGTGTTTATTGACGAATTTGATGCTTTTTATCATTCAGAATTGGCTGAACAGGTTTATAAATTGCTTAAGACGCAAACCGGATCTGATCACTTGCAATGTGTGATGACAACACACAACACAAACTTGCTCTCGAATAAGATCGGAAGACCGGATAGTTTTTATATTGTCACACCTCAGAAGATCGCAGCGATGTCCTCATTGACGAGCAGAGAAATTCGCGAAGGAAACAATATTGAAAATCTTTATCTGGGAAAGGCTTTTGGTGTTCTCTGATGATTCTGGTTGTTACGGAAGGTGAACGTGCAGAGCCCGCACTCATTGAGGAGCTGGTGAAACTAGGGTGCTATGGACAGCATGCAGAGATTGTTTCGTATGGAACAAATATACATACTTTGATAGCGGCTCTTAAAAGTTATGTCGACTCAAATGATTACAAAGAGAGTGATATTGATCTGGCTCTTGTGCTGAAAGAGATTGAAAGAAAATCCCAAGCAAGGCCGCGAAATCGAAATTTCGATTGGGAACAAAAATTTTCAGATATATTAATGATTTTCGATCTGGATCCACAGGATCCAAATTTTCGTCCTCAAGATGTCAAATGGTTAGTGCAGCATTTTTGCGGAGACACTACTGAGGGAAAAATATACATAAATTATCCGATGTTTGAATCTTTGTTTTTGGATGAAATTAAAAAAGTGTCCAAAGATGTAATTGAGCGTAAAGGATTCTTTAAAGAAAAGATGCATCAAACCAAGCGTTGGCGCAAGTTTCAAAAATTGCAAAAGAGCGATAACGCCAATCGAGGAGAAGCTGCATTATCTCTCAGAGATGTGAGGGATTTTTTGATATCTCACAGTTGTTTTTATGAGACAATAACAAATAAAGAATACTTAAATTCAGATATGAAGGAGCTTTTAGAGTGTGAGATGCAAATATGGGATTCTAAAAATGAATTAATTTGCATTAACACATCTATTCTTTCAGTTTTGGATTTTCGTTCAAATTTCATAAATCAGATTCAAAGAGAATTTTCGTAAATTTATTTCTCTCTGGTCAGAATGCGCAAAGTATCGTTGCCGTCGTTATCCTTTTCAGGCAGATCCTTGGTGAGTTCCGACAGCATGGCAAACCGATTTTTGAATCTGGCCGGCAGTTGTCCTTTACCGATGACGTCCCAGATATCGTCATCCGGAGTTACGGTTTTAAGAAAAACTGCGCGCGCAATCATGCGACGTAATGCTTCAGAGACGCTCAAACCTTGCTGAGCACACAAGTCGGCAAAACGGCTTCGCATTTCTCGCGGCAGTCGGACGTTAATCTGTACGGACGTTTTCATTTTGGCCTTTTGCGTACTGCGTTGTAAGTCTCAAGTATGCCGTAACTCAATCCCGCTTCGATGTTAGCCGGGCTTCGTTCTATATAGGGAGCCGATGAAGGGATCAGTAGGATCCGTCGTTTCGGGCGTGGTGTAAAAAGCCCGGAAGAAGTCGTTTGAGGATGGTGAGGTTGGTGCCAATTGTTTACTGGGATTTTACGGTGACGGACTGGAAGATGCTGCAAATAGTCCCCGACAGTTGATGTCTGCCGAGGACCATCGCTATGCGTCGTAAAAAGGTTATTTACTCAAAGCATGTTTGGCAGCGAATTCGCCGGCGATTCGTCCGGTGGTGACGGCAATCGAGACGCCATGCCCAAACTGATCGGCTGTTTCACCGCTTACGTACAGGCCTTCGATCGGAGTGCCTTTTGTAGAGACGACGCGACCTTCAGTGTCACGCGTCAAACCGCCGAACGTCACCTGATTGGCAGGGCTTGTCTTCTGTCCGTAGAAGGGAGCCTTGTCGATAGCCGAGAAGATTGAATCCTTGCGGCCGAATTTTTCGTCCTTCTTGGTGTTGTAGACAACTGCCCATTCCTTGAGCGTTTCTTTTAGTCCTGCGGGATCAATTCCGAGCTTCTTAGCCAATTCCTCAGGTGTCTGCGCTTCGACGAAGTAACCCTGCATCTTGTACTTCTTAAGAAGTTCGCCGCGTTCAAGGCACGTTTGGTCAAACACAAGGAAGCCGATGCCTTCGGTTTGTGCTTTGGTGGCCATACCGATGGTGTTCTTGTTGCCGAGTTCGTTCACAAAACGCTTGCCTTCGCGGTTGACGATGATGGCTCCGTTGTAGCGCACATTTGTCAGCGATACCGCACCGTTGCCGGTGTCGTAAGCCACAGTCTGAGGACCGGCTACGTCCATATGCGAAATGGCGCCGCCGACCTTCATGCCCATCAGGAGACCGTCGCCGGTGGAGCCGCGGCTTGCCGTCGACGGATAACCCGCCCACTGCGGCGTGTATTTGGCGACAAGTTCAGGATTGGAAGCAAAGCCGCCCGTTGAGAGAATCACGCTGTCGGCAAAGATCTTGTATTTGCCTTTGGGTGTTTCCACAACGGCCCCGATCACTTTGCCGTCTTTGGTGATGAGGTCCACGGCCTTGGTTTGTGTACGCGTGTCGATGCCCAAGCGATCGACTTCCTTTTTGAGCGTCGGTACGACGATCATACCCAGAGCCTTGCCGCTGGGCGAGACGTGCTGAGAATTGTTGATGACCTTGGTGAGATCGGCTCCGAGGTTGATCAGCCAGTCAATTGTTGGGCCGGAACGTTCCGCCAACTGTTTGAGGTTGGGGCTTTCTGCTCCCGGGAACTCGACTAAAAGCTTCTTGTAGAAATCCTCTGCCGTAAAGGGTTTGGGTGCGGCCATTTGCTGCTTGGAGCCACCTGCCGTAAAGGATGTGGTCGAAAAGAGCGTTGTACCGCCCACGTTGGGCTGCTTTTCGATCAGAATGACCTTGGCCCCCTGATTGGTGGCTTCAATGGCCGCCGCCATGCCCGAGCCGCCTGCGCCGATGACCAAGACGTCAGTTGTGGCATCCTGCAGAATGGCTTTGTCAGAGTTTTTAACCTTGACGGGCTTGAGATCGGCTTCACTGCCGCCTGCTTTTACAAGTGCTTCACCAACTGCCTTGAGAATCGCGCGGCTTGAGTTGGAGGCGCCCGAGACGGCGTCGATTTTGAGCGTCTGCTGTTCGACGATGGCTTTGGAGAGCTTTTCCAAAGCGCCCTGTCCGAGCAGCGGTGTTTCTTCAGACTTCAAAACTTCAACGGAGGCGATCTTGCCGTCGCGGATGGTCGTTTTGAAAACGACGTTTCCGTTGTTGCCCATGGCCTGCGTTTCGTAGGTACCGTCCTTGAGAGCTGCATTGGCTCCGGTTGCGCAAACGGCGCAGGTGAGAATTGCAAGACAGATGCCTGTGATGCGACGCTTACTCATTTCTGTTCTCCTTGTGGAAGTACTGAAAAAAGGGGAGAAGTGGACTGGGGCGATTTGTCCCATGCTTTCCCGGGTCGGTAACGGTCGATTGTTGATAGCAAAAATTTATTGATCGTTTGAAATCTGTGTAACCATGGCTTGAATGATAGGCAGTTTAATTGACGGCGTCCTTATTCAAACAATGCAGCCATACCGGTGACAATGAAAGTATTGGACGAGTCGATCAGGGCTGTACCGACGATCGCCACGATGAAAAACACCTTGTCTGCTCCGCCGTGCTTTTCTGTCAGGGACTGCATATTGGTCAGGCCATTGGCTGTAATGCCCAACCCGAAACCCATCATGCCGACGGCAAGTAGGGCCGAGGAATAACTTTTGCCGAAGAACTTGAAAATGACAAGCCAGCAAAAGAGCATGGCAAAGAGTACTTGAACAACCATGATGACCGTCAAAGGCAGAGCCAGATAGACGAGTTCGTGCAGCATGAGATTGTTGACGGCAAGCGAAACGTAGATCGAAAGCGTTACGGATGAGACAACGCGCAAAGCGGGGCCTTCGACTTCACAGATTTTCAATTTCTCACAGACATTGCGAAGGACGATGGCGCACAGAATGCCTGCCAGGTACACAGGCACCGTCACGATGTCTTTCAGAAAGACATTGACGAGGTCACCGACCAAGGCTGCAGCAAAGACAAGTCCGAGGATGCGCAGCAACTCCGGTGCGCTTGCTTTTTCAAGTCCGCTTTTGGGTTGAACGGTGGTTTTCGTGGCCGTTGCTACGGCTGCGTCACAGTTGTGGCATGGCGCCAATTTATAGCGCGTGATCAGCCATTCTCCGAACGGAGCGCCGAACATGAGCGCAATCAGAATGCCGAGTGTGCCGCAAGCGACGGCAATCTCAGTTGCTCCCGCGATGCCGTAAGCTTCTTCAAAGAAGGGGCCGAATGCGGCGCCAACGCCGATTCCGCCCATTAAGGAGACGCCGCCCGCGAGCATTCCGATGTGTTCGGGAAGTCCGAAAGAGGAAGCAACGGCAACGCCCAACAGATTTTGCAGTGCACCCAATACATTGGCAGCCAGCCAGAAGGCGAGCAGTACTAGTCCGCCTTTGCGAATGAGGGTGAAGCTTCCCATCAGACCGATGGAACACATGAAAGCGATCATGGCTAACGTCTGCACCGTCCGACTCAATTCGATCGTTACGATGCCGTAAGACGACAAAATGGAATTTGTTACGCAAAAGATCAGACCGCCGATGACAGGGGCAGGCATGCTCAGGCGCACCAGTATCGGAAAACACCTTTTGACGGCGACGCCGAGAAAATAGGAAAAAAGCGCCAAAGCCAGCGTTCCGAGCATGGAGACCGTGATGATCAGGGTCCCGTCGTAGAAGTTAAAGCTCATTGACGGACTCCCTGATGCGATCGGCAACGGCTGTGTTGGCAAATGCCTTGGGCATTTCGACGGCAAGCCAATTGCAGATGAAATTCCGCACAAGAGGCAGAGCGGGGCTTTCGTGGCCCCGCAGAGAGATGAGATACAAGTCACGGGCTGCGTGTGTATCCTCAAACGCGAGAATTCTCAGTTTTGAAAAAAGGCTTCGAGCCGGGTAGAGGCAAAGCGGCTGAGAGATGTACCAGCCCAGGCCGCGCGAAACAAGTTCGAGCGCAACGGATTGTGACTCGACTTCAATAACCTGTGGCGGCGTCCAACCCAATGACGAACACAAATCCTCCATCAGGCGGCGATTGTGTGTGCCTTCGGGGGCCCAGATCAGAGGAAGGCCGCAACAAAACAGGTTGTCTGTCGAAAAGTTGGTGTCGGAGATTTTCAGTTCGGACGGCACTACGGCCACAAGCGGCTCGGAATAGATGCGAATGCGCGAGAGCGACGCATCCTCCTCAATGCCGTGCGAGGAAACAAAAAGTTCGATCTGACCGTGTTTAAGTTTGTTTACTAGAGAATCGATTGAATTGGTCAGAACAGCAATTTTTGAAAATTTCGGTTGAAGTTTTTCAATGAGATCCGCGCCCAGACTCTGACAGGCTGATTCGATGAGTCCGATGAGCAAAGCGGGACGCTTACCGTTTTCCGTTTGCAGACTTTGTGCGGCGGAACTTACATTGGAGCAAGCCTTCAAAAGCTTATCAGCCAGGACAAGCGCTTCGGGCGTGAGAACGATCGGGCGAGTGGATCGGTCAAATAGCGTTACACCCAAAGCCGACTCGAAGGCGGAGATGGTTTGGCTGACGGCACTCGTGCTCAAATGCAGTGTCTTGGCAGCTTGCGCAAAAGAGCGAAAGCGACACACGGCAAGAAAAACTTCTGCATACCGGAACACGAGAAAAGCACTGGCAGCGGATTCCGGGAAAACGAGATTCTGCATGGTTCACCGGCTGGTTTGAGCGGTCGGTATCGGACCGCGCATTGCAACTGCACAATGGAAAAATACCGCGTTCAATGCGGGGATAGGACAAGTTAATCTGTACTTAACTTGTGATTCTGCGGAGTTGAATTCGGGCGACAAAACGGGATTCCCTCATTAGCTTTCTTCGTCGAGCAAAGCCCCAAAAAAGGGGAATGCAAAAACCGGATTGACGTAAAACGTCATGGAGAATAGCAATGTCTGAAGAAAAGTTTGCCACCAGCCGCCGCAGCTTCCTGAAAACGGCTGCTTTGGGCGTCATGGGCGCCGCAGGTGCCGTCTCGGCTCCCGCCGCCATGGCTGCTCCCCGCAAATGGGATTACACGACCGACGTTGTGGTACTCGGTTTCGGTGCAGCGGGTGCTGCCACTGCCATTACCGCCGCCGATAACGGCTGCAACGTGATCATCGTCGAACGTCAGCCTGAAGCGACCTGTCGTCCGAATTCCCGTATGTCCGGCGGTATTTTCCACTGCCCCGACAAGACCGGCAGTCGCGCTGCTCTGAAGGCTTACGCTCAAGCCATGTTCTCGGGTGAAAACATTCCCGGCAAACTCGAAGGCGAACAGCCCGAATTCTCCGAGGGACTCGCAGAAGCCTGGGCTGAGTACACACCCAAGCTTCTCGATTGGCTGCGTGAACAGGATCCCGACATCAAGGCTCACGCTACGGCCGGCTACAAGGGTGCCGCATTCCCCAACTTCCCCGGTGCCAAGGATTGTGCCTACCAGGTCTACCGCGCCTCATATCTGGACCGCATTCCGCCCGTCTGCGCTTACGGCAAGCCCAAGAAAGAAACGAGCAACGGCGAAGCCTTCTGGCAGTGCCTTGTGACCGGCGTTACCCGCCGCAAGAACATCAAGATTGTCTATGAAGTTCGCGGCCGCCACATTGTTAAGAACGACAAGGGCGAAGTGATCGGTATCACGGCCGAAGACAGCAAGGGCAAGCAGGTGACGTTCAAGGCACGCAAGGCTGTTGTCCTTTGCTCGGGCGGTTACGAATACTCCAAGCCGATGCGTCAGGCCTTCCTCGAAGGCCCCGGCGTTGAAGGCTGGGCGTTCTACGGCACGATTTACAACGAAGGCGACGGCATCATCATGGGTCAGGAAGCCGGTGCCGGCTTGCAGAAGGTCGGCAAAGCTGCCTCCCGTCTGATCATGCCCGCTCCAGATCGCTACAACGGTATGCGCATCGGCATGGAAAGTCCGTCTGTCGGTTCCGGCCACTCCATCGTGGTGAACGCATACGGTCGCCGCTATGCCGCAGAAAACCTCATCACGGACGATCCGAGCCGCTACTTCTTCTACAAGGAAGGCGTGCATTTCGACATCAACAAGCTCGAATATCCGAATTCGCCGAGCTGGATGATCTTTGACGAAAAACTGCGCACTTCCCGTTCGATCGTTGCGCTTAACATGTCTACGGCCGGCTACGGCTTCGTCGACTGGGGCAACAAGGACAACTCCGACGCCGTTCGCAAGGGTTGGATTCTTAAGGCTGACACGCTCGAGGAGCTTGCTGAAAAGATCCGCGCCGTCAAGGAAAACGGCGGCCGTATGGATCCCAAGACGCTTGCCGAAACCGTCAAGCGCTACAACGAGTACTGCGCCAAGGGTGTGGACGAAGATTTCGGCCGCAAGAAGAAGTCTCTGCAGCCGGTCGATCAGGGTCCGTTCTACGCTGTGCCGTTGGTCGCGGGCGGTCCCAACACCAAGGGCGGTCTGGCTTGCAACGCCAAGCGCGAAGTGCTCGATTGGAACTTCAAGCCGATCCCGCGTCTCTACGCTGTTGGTGAAATCGCTTCTGCTCTGAAGTATGTCTATCAGGGCGGCGGTAACCTTACCGAATGCGTGGTCTTCGGCCAGGTTTGCGGTAAGAACGTTGCTAAGCTGAAGTCTCTGGCATAAGTTGACGGCTTCGGAGTCTTCGGACTTCGAAGCTGCCGATGCAACACTTGATCCTGCCGGCGTCTGTCTCTTCTCTCCGAAACGTCGGCAGGATTTTCAATCCACAGGAAAATTTCAGCCATGCAATACCGCTTCGCAAAAACAGTTTTGACCGGTGTCCTGGTTGCCGCTTTTACCGCTACGGCTATTGCCGCCGACGGTTTTCTGGCTGACCGCCACGGTGCTAAAGGCGTGAAGTGTGAAATGTGTCACGTAACGGCAACCGGCGGCAAACTGAAGATGGTCGACGAAGGCAAACACGAGGTTTGCGTTCAGTGTCACGGTTTCTATGACAAGGTTGTGCAGCTCACGGAGACAAAAGACGAACAAAATCCGCACGCACAGCACGACGGGAATTTGCCGTGCACCGAGTGCCACAAAGGGCACAAGAAGGGTGTTAACTACTGCGCCCAATGCCATAACTTCGAGTTCACGGTGCCGTAATCCGTTTTATATTTCTATTCCGTGTACATCTTTCTCCGACGCGCGACAGAAGCGGCTTGGTTCGCTTCTGTTTTTTTATACGCCGAGAGGTCTTCTCTGAATGTGTGGCGGGGTTTTGAATAAAAATCCTCCCGACACGCACGGTACCGGGAGGAAGAGGACGGTCAGATCGTCGGTTGCTTGGCTCTAGCGGCCGTTGAGTTTTTCAACTGTGCGACGGAAAATGCCGAAGGCGGTTTCAAGACCCGTTTCGTCAAAATCAAATTCGCGCTGATGGTGAGCCGCCGTTCTGTCGGCGCCGACAACGAAGAATTCGGCCTTGCCGCCGTGAGCCTGAACGCGTCGAGCCAGAAGCGTGAAGTCTTCCGAGCAGCCCAGTTTCTTGCGCTCCACAACGTTCTTGCAGGTGGGTTCTTCGTGAGCGCATTCCGCAACAAGATCGATCAGCTCACGATCGTTAATCATTTCACCGGCTTCACCGACTTTTTCCACTTCGTATTGAACGTCGTAGGCCAAGGCGGTACCTTTGACGATTCTGACAGCCTGGTCAACCATAAAGTCGTTGATTTCGGCCGTTTCGCCGCGCACTTCCATTTGAATCTGAGCGTGTACGGGAATCACGTTGCGGCATTCGCCCGCGCTCATCAGGCCGACGTTGATGCAGCCCAAACCGTTACCGTGGCGTGCCATGCCGAGAAGTTCGGTGACGCATGTGCAGGCGCAAGCCAACGCGTTTCTGCCCAAATGCGGACTCATGGTCGGGTGAGCGGGCGCACCGGTAAGGCGGATGTCAAGTTTCGTGGTGCAAAGAACACCAGTGGGAACGGTTGTGACTTCACCGGTCGGGCACATCATGGCCAGATGGGCACCGAGCAGATAATCAACGTCATCCAGAAGACCGGAAGCGGCTTGTGCAGCCCCGCCGCGCACACCTTCTTCTGCCGGCTGGAAAATGAGTTTGATGCGCCCCGAGAGCGAATCTTTGTTGTCGACGATCCAGCGGGCGAGCGTCAGGCCGACGGCGGTATGTCCGTCGTGCCCGCAGGAATGCATGGCACCGGGATGTTTGGAGGCAAAGCCGGCTTTGTTGGGTAGGTGTTCGGGCTTGTCGGTTTCCTGTACGCCCACGCAGTCAATGTCGAAGCGATAGGCGGTTACCTTACCCGGGCGACCCGTGTCGAACTCGGCGATGCAGCCCGTAAATCCCTGCATACGCTCAAGCATCGATTCGCTTACGCCTTCGCTCTTGGCGCGTTCGATGTTTTGCTTAACGAACTCGGGGCTGCGGCCCATGACGTCGTCCAGACCGATTTGCTCGAGTCCGGCATGCACTTTCCAACCGAGCCGGTCAAGTTCTTCGATGATGCGCGCAGTTGTACAGAATTCTCCCCAGCCCAGTTCCGGGATCTGATGCAGTTCACGCCGCAGAGCAACAGCATTTTCAATGTAGTTCATGATTCTTAACTCCAACAGAAAACGAGCGGTTAGACCATTGCCAACGCAACGAAGATCACGCACACGCACATCGGCAGAGCCAGGCGCTTGGTGAGTTCGATGGGATTGACCATCGTGAGACCGCAAATGACGATTGCAACGCCCGAAATCGGACTCATGGTTCGACCGAGGGCTCCCGAAAGTGCAGCCATGGCGCCAAGTGTCGGAACCTGCATGCCGAAGCTTTCGGCGTGCGGCGTGACAGCTTCATTGAAGGCAAACGCCGCCGCGTCGCCCGACCCCGTAATCACGCCCATGACAAACGGGCCGATCGAGCCGCCCCAGCGGGCAATTTCATTGGAGTGCTTGAGCAGATCGATAAAGACGGCCACGAGCCCTGAAGCCGTCAGACCGGCAGCGAAAACACCCGCGGCAATGATGATGCCCAGAACGTCGCCGTAGCCTTTGCCCATGCCGACGAAGAACTTCTTGGAGAATTCCTGCGGATTGGCAAGCGTGACGGCAAGTGTATAGATGGCACCGATCAGCATGGCCTGAGCTACGCCCATTTTGATGGCGGGAAGCCACAGATTGCCCGTCACAAGCAGAGCGACAGGAATGAGCGGCGCAATTGCTTTGAGAATGTTGCAGCGCCCGATATCGTCGGAAACGGCAGTCTGAGCTTCTTCGGTCCGTCCTTTCTTATAGTCGCCCAGCGCAAAGCAGACAATTGAGACGCCGACTAGAGAGATCACGCCGCACACCAAGGTGTATGGCATATGAAGACCGATGACGTCCATGACGCCGATGCCGGCCATTTTGGCTACGAAGGGGTTGTGGGACAAACCTGGCGAGAGCATGGAGCCGAAGGTGCCGGCCAGAATCGCCGCTGCCGTTCCTTCTTTACTGATGCCCGCGCGCAGCATGATCGGAATGAGTGTCGGACCGACGGCAGCGGCGCAGCCGGCAGCCGACGGAATCGCTACACAAATGAAATAGGTGATGGCGGTAGCCGCCGGAATCAGCACAAAGCCGAGTTTGGAAAGCGGTGCCGAGAGCAATTTGACCAGATGCACGTCACACTTGGTCATTTGAATGACAAGAGCAAAACCCATTGCCGAGCAGATTGCCATGATGAGGCCCGAATTGGTCATGGATTTTGCGAAGGCGTTGAGCGCCTGCATCGGGGTGAAGGAAATGCAGGCTAGAAACAGGCCGGCGGTGATGAGGACCAGTCGTGTTTCATAGCGCTTGATGAGCGCCCAGACCGTAACAGCTACAACCGCCAGAGCAATCCAGGAAGTAACGGTCATGTCAGCTTCTCCTATGGTTGATTCTTCTGGTGAGGAAAACGCGATCGTTTTGCCCCAATTCAATTTTCGAAGTTCCGTACAATTGCAGTAAGTCCCTATTAGGCAACACTGTTTTGTTCTTAACGCAACCATGCGGACGGTTGACGAAACCCAATACTTTGAAGTCTTTCTGGCGGCGGTCCGGACGGGCTCCGTGGCAGCGGCCGCTCAGGAACTTTCGATATCGCCTTCGGCAGCTTCGCGCCGGCTTGTCGGGTTTGAAAAGATGATGGGCGGGTCGTTGTTCGAACGAGAAACCAATGGCGTCAAACTCAATTCTCGAGGCATACGGCTGCTCGAACCGATCGAAGATTGCATGAAGCGATTCCGGCAACTCTGCAATCGAGCTGTTCCGAGTGCGAAAACGCAGACGGCCCCGATACGTATCTCGGCGCCGAGCTCCATCGGAAACGGCCTTCTCATCGGATGGATCACGGCTTTCGAGAGCAGGCATCCCGACGTTGTCATTGATCTGACGTTGACGCTGGGACCGGTGCGGATGATGCCTCACGGGTGCGACCTGCGCATCAGTCACGGACTTTTCCCCTGCGAGCGAGTCATTACGCGGCACCTGGGCTTCATGCAGCGCATGATGGTGGCCTCGCCCCGGTATCTTGCCGAACACGGCGTGCCGCATTCTCCGGAAGACCTCATACATCACTCGCTTTTGGGCGGCAATGACTTGTTGGACGGAAGGCCTTTGGTTGTTCACCGCGGCAAGGAACGCGTCGTGATTCCGTATCTGCCTCGATTGAGACTGCACGATCATGCGGCGGCACGTGCGGCGGCGTTGGCTGGTGCAGGAATCGCCGTTCATGCCTTTCGCTACGACACGCTCGAGTATGTGCGCCGGGGCAGACTGGTGGAAGTTCTTTCCGATTGGATTCCCGATGAAACACCCGTGAGCATGCTTTTGCCCGTGAACCGTCCCGTTCGGGCTATTGTTCGGGAGCTAGCCGATTTTGTTGAGTACAAGTGGCATACGCATCCGGAACTTACTATCCATGAAAGAGGACCGGGCGAATGGTAGGAAAAGATAAAAAGCTCAAAACGCCGACGCTGCGGATGTGGCGTGTGTTTACAGCAGCAGTCGAGCAGGGCTCTTTTTTGCGGACGGCCGATGTGTTTCAAACCGATGTGGCGTTTGTCAGCCGCGAAATCGGAGAACTTGAAAATTGTCTGGGTGAACCGCTCCTGCAACGCAGCAAGCGTGGCGTCAAACCGACATGGGCGGGTGTGCAGCGCTACAAAGAAGCGATCGCCGTGATTCAAGCATTCGACCGAGTGCTGCAAAGCACAAGCAAAAAGGGTGTCGGCACCGAACTGCGGCTTGCGGTTCCGGCTTCCTTGGCCGAGCTTTTTGTGCAGTGGACGGCACGATTCGGCAGCCTTCCGGCTTCGCAGGGATTGACCGTGATGGTGGAACAGTACGCCGATACGATGCCCGTGGACATGATCGGCTACGACCTTTTTGTCTGTGAAGATGTTCTACCGAACGCGCGAGTTCTTGCGACGGCTTTAGGGTTCGTGCAGCGCGGCATTGCTGTGGCACCCGACTTTTTAAAAACGCAAAGCGCAGTGCGCGTCCCGGAGGATCTTCAAAAACGACCGATTATTGCGGAACGAAGCGGACGAACGCTGATGCTAGGCAAAGATGAGAGTGTGGCCATCTGGGTGGAGCCGACGATGAGGGTGAATAACGCCGGAGCGCTTGCTGCTGCTGCCCTGGCCGGTGCCGGTTACGCGGTCGGCGTACCGTTGTGGCAGATCAGTTCGCTTTTGAAAACCGGCAGATTGACACTGGTTTTGGAAGACTGGCGAATCGCTGCACGCCCGGTCTGGCTTTTGAAACATCCTCACACGGAACACAACACGCATATTCGCCGCTTGGAACAGTATTTGATCGAATGCTGGGCGCAGACGGAAGGGCTTGACGCAGCGCGCCGAACGTTTGCTCGCAGGTCTCTTACAGACGCGCATTAACTTTAGGGGGCGGATGCCAACGTTTTAGCGGATTCGCTATTCCGAAAAGGAATAACTGCACTTTGGGACAGTTGTCGGAATTACTCCGGCAGGCCAAGATGAAACCATGGAGCCGAGTACTCACAAAAACAAGAAGGTCTCGGCAGCTTCTCTGCCCCAAAACAGGAGAATCGCATGAGCAAATCCGAACAACAGAGCCGTTGTGCTCTTCCCTCCACACGTCGTCAGTTTCTTAAGATGACGTCCGCTGCGGCGGCTGTCTCATCTCTGTCCTGCTGGACACAGGCTCTTGCCAAGACCGATCTGGACGTTCTCGGTGCTAAGCCAGCCGAAACGCTCGACAAAAGCGTCAAAGTCGTCAATACCTATCACGAAATTCATTGCCACGGGCAGTGCATGTTGAAGGCCCATGTCAAAAACGGAAGACTGCTTGCGTTGACCTCGGCCGGTGACGTTCCGCGTTGCGAAGCAGCCAAGACGGACGAATCGATCGGTAAGATGCAGCGTCGCGCCTGCATGAAGGGTTATGCCGAACGTAAACGCCTGTACGCTCCCGACCGTCTGAAGTATCCGCTTCTTCAAACGATTGAACGCGGCAATCTTGCGGGCTTCAAGCGCATTTCCTGGGATGAAGCTATTGACCGTGCATGCGAGCATATCGAAAAGGCGAGAGCTCGCCAGAAGGAATTGGGCTACATCCCCATCTGGGAGGTTGGCAGCACGCCGCTTGCTTTCCTCGGCCCGTACGTTTCCTGCTGGGGCCATCACTCGGCCGGCAACGAAATGGATGCGCTCTTTAACGCACTCGGTAAGGGCGTCAACGGGCATCCGTCAATTGACATGCTCAATTCCAAGTTCATCATCGTTTGGGGTGCCGACCCGCAAACAACGTCGCCGCATCTGCCTTTCATCATGACCAAGGCCAGAGAAAAGGGCATTCCGATCGTGGTGGTTGATCCGCGCTACACGGGCACGGTAGGCGCCATGGCAACGGGAGCTCCGGGCATTACGCCGTGGATTGCACCGCGTCCCGGGACTGACAGTGCCATTCTTGCAGCCATGGCCAATACGATCTATCGGCGCGGTCTGCACGATGAAGCGTATATCCGCAAGTATTGCTTCGGCTTTTTCCCGGGTGACACGGTTGTCAGTCATTCTCCTGCGAAAGATCCGATCACGGGCAAGCCATGGAAGGGAACCACGTTTACGACGCCTAAAGGTCAGTCGTTTGTGGAGTATCTCGATGAACTCAATCGCGAACACGGCGGGGAAGAGGGCGTGTTGCGCTGGGCCTCTCTCCTGTCGGGTGTACAGGCCGAAACCATTGAGGCTCTGGCTGTGACTTATGCCAAGACCAAGCCCGCTTGTCTGCATTCGACATGGACTTGCGGCGGTGCGCAACGTACCGGCAACGGCATGTACCATGTTTGGCTGTTGCTGTGTCTGGCGGCTATGACCGGCAACGCAACGGTTCGAGGCGGCGGCATCGGCGCTCTGGCTCCCGTTGACGGTATGGCGGTCAAGCTCGGCAAGGCGCCCGCCATGTGCAAGGGGAAAAAGCACAGCGCACTGCTGTTTTCTCAGTACATGCAAAGCAAATTGTTGCTGACAGGCCGCGATTCGCGTACGCCCGAACAAATTCGAGCCGACGTGCTCGGCATCAACGGTATCGATCTGGGGCCCGACGCCAAGATTGAAATTGATATGGTTTGGCGCGGCGGCGGTTCAGCCGACCCGTTTAATCAGCGCTCTTCCATCAATCCCAAGATTCTTGCCTGGAAAAAACTCGACTATGTCGTAAGCTACGAACGCTTCATGAGTACGACGGCGCGTTATTCCGATCTGGTCCTTCCGGTGGTGACGCACCTCGAAGAGAGCTTCTTTACGGGCAGTCGTGTCAAGACCGACATGAACGTGGTCAACGCCGTTGTCAATCCCATGTACGAAGCCAAGAGCGACGTTGCCATCAACGAGATGATCGCTGAGCGACTCGGCCTGGATTGGGGACGCCACGGCATGACGGACCATGATGTGATGCGCATTCAGTGGCAGGGTACGAAGTTGCCTGAAGCCTACAAATCGGTCGATCCCGACATGAAGCTTCCTACGTTTGAGGAGATGCTTGAAAAGGCCAACCTGCAGCTGCCCGTTCCGCCCGAAAAGAGTGTGATTGCAGCGGCCAAATTCGCGCCCGGAGAATTCCCGACGGATACCGGCCGCATCAATTTCTATTCCCCCTGGCTTGCGCAGCGCGGTCGCGTTCAGGCCGGTGTGGCTCGTGCCCAGTACGTGCGCCCGGCCGACGGCTACGAAGACATTCTCGAGAAAACGCCTCATGCTTCGGGTCGTCGCTATACGCTGCAGTACACGACGCCGCATATGCCCAATCGTTCGCATTCGTCCTTTGACAACACGACGATGATCCAGGACGTTTTCCCGCACGCCGTCACAATGCATCCTGACGACGCGGCAGCGCGCGGTATCAAGGACGGTGCCGACGTTTATGTCTACACCGAAGCAGGTTGCATCAAACTTCCGGCCAAAGTCACCGTACGTCAATTGCCCGGAGTCGTATCGATCGGTGAAGGCGCCTGGTATCAGCCGAGTCAAACCGAATTCTTTGACGCCTACTTTGACGCAGCCGGTACGGGCAAGGCCGTTTGCCATCGTGTGCCCGTTGACGTGGGCGGGGCCGTCAATACGCTGACGATCGACCGAGACATCGGAGCGAGCGACCCCTACCTGCATCTGCAGACATCGAAGTCGGGCGGCTTTGCCGCCGGCGGTTGTGTGTGTGAAGTGAGTGCAACATTGCCCGCCTAACGGCTCAAGCAGATCATCAACGAATACGTCGAGGAATACGAAAATGACACAGTGGGGTTTTTACTTTAACCAGAAGCGATGCTTGGGCTGCGCCACATGTACGGTTGCCTGCAAAGAGTGGAACGAGGGACGTCGCGGCGACGCCAAGCTCAATGGGCTGACGGACAATTCTTTAAAGAGTTTGGAAACGCCGAGGGACTGGAAAGCCGGAACATCCGATAAAGCATCGAACTATGCCTTTTTGCGGCGTTTTGACATGAAGGAAAACTGGCGTCGCGTGACGTTCTTTGAGTTTGGAAAACGAGCTCCGGACGTCGAGGTGGTGCCGCTTTCCATGTCATGCAACCACTGCAATGATCCGGCCTGCGTAAAGGTTTGTCCCGTCAAGGCGATTTCCAAGGAAAAGGAATTCGGTGCAGTCATTGTCGACAGCGCCAAGTGCATCGGTTGCGGAGCTTGTGCGAAGGCCTGCCCCTGGGGTGCGCCGCAATACTTCGAGGCGTTGGAAAAAACACAGATGGGTACGCCCGAGCATCCTCACATGACCAAGTGCGACATGTGCGTCGATCGTCTGCGTGTCGGACTTAAGCCCGCCTGCGTGGCATCCTGTCCCGGTCGTGCTTTGGAGTGCGGGCCGATTGAGGAACTCAAAAAGCTGCATCCCAATGCAACGTTCGATGCCGTGGGCGTGCCGCGCAAACTTGTCGAACAGACAAAGCCCAATGTGCTGTATGAGGCTCGGAAGACCTTTGTGAAGTAAGGAGTGAAACACAAGTGACCGAACATCTTTCCGATCGTGTGACGGCTCTTGCGGCGCTTACTTTTTCTGACTGGCTGCTCAAAGGTGCGGACGACTCGATTTGCTCGAGTCTTACCGCAATGATGCAGACGTTGTCTGAAGGGCCTCAAACCGTGGCCAAGGCAGCTTGTCAGGCAGCACATGTATTGCGGGAAAGCTCGATTGAGGAGCAGTCCCGCTGCTGGACACGTGCGTTTTGTGTCGGCGAAGGTTCCGTGACGCCGCATCAAAGCGTGGCGGTGACGGGACTGGTGATGCAGGAGCCGCGCGATGAGGTCTTGCAGGTGATGAGCGATTTCGGCCTTGCTCCCGAAGCGGCATTGCATGAGCCGGCCGATCATCTCGGTGTGCTGCTGGCTTTCTGGGCGCGTCTTCTTGCCGCGCCCGGTCACGCTGACGCCGCGGTTTCCTTTGCCGAGAAGCACCTTTCTTGGGTGCCTTGGGTGAGAGCCGAGCTCGAAGCCAAGCAGCCGGACAACGATGTTGCGATGGCGTTGGTAACTCTGCTCGAAACCGTGATAGACGACTTTCTTCGCAAGCACGTTCGAGTAACGGCTTAAAGCACCGGAATCTCCAACTGAGGACCTGCCGTTATGATGTCTGTGACGGCAGGTTATTTTTCGACGGTTGCGATCATGCCCAGATGGATATGTAATGTTGTGCTGATGACGATGCTGGCGGTGCAAAATCCGTCGGCTGCATCGTCCGATGTGTCGGGTCTCGACCGCCGGTTGACCACAGAAGGCCCGGTGAGACTGGGTATTCTGAGCACAATCGGTGAACTGTCGAGCACAGAAGTTTTCTCCGAGACGGTTCAGGCTTTGAAAATGGCCTGGGGGCGGAATATTGAACTTTCGTATTACGATCTTGACACGCTGCCGGAAGCCGTTCGTCGCAAACAGCTTGACTTTTTCATTTCAAATGCGGGCACTTTCTCGCATATGCAGACTCAGGGGCTCGCGCGTCATCTGGCTACGCGGAAAATCCGCGAAGCAGACGATCCCAATTTCAGTATGGGCGGCATCTTTTTTGTCCGCAGTGAAAATACGGCGATTCGCACGTTCGAAGATATGAAGGGTAAAACGGCGGTAGCCGTTGCGCCCAATGCATTCGGCGGGTACCGCGTTCATCTCGGAGAACTGTATGCTCGGGGATATGAACCTGAAACATTCTTTGGCTCGACTACTTTTACCGGATACCCCATGCAGAGCGTCTTTGACGTGATGAAGCAGGCAAGGGCCGATATTGGTATGGTGCGCGCCTGTCTGCTCGAGGAAATGGTGCACGAAGGCCTTGTTGGTCGGGACGAGTTTCGTGTCATCGGAGCAAAGACGGAACCTCGTTTGCGTTGTTTGACTTCTACCGCGCTGTACCCTGACTGGGTGTTTGCCGCAACGACCGAAGCTTTGCCTGAATTGAGCCGAAAGGCTTCGGCAGCTTTGTTTTCCATGCCGGAAGACTCAGCGATGTATTGGAGCGTCGCAAGCGACTTTACGAGGATTGACCGTCTTTTCAAAGATCTGAAAATCGGTCACTACAGTTACTTGCGCGAGTGGACGTTCAAGCGCTTTTGGCAGGAATACCGATGGGTGGTCCTCGTGGCGCTCGGACTGCTTTTTTTAGGCATATGGCATGCGGTTTTTGTGACTTTGGAAGTGCGGCGAAAGACAGCAAGTCTGCGAGCGGCTATGCAGCAACGGGAAGCCGCGCAAAACGAAGTGTTGCAGACTCAATCCCGACTTCAGGCTCTTGAAAAGGCCAGTTTGGTCGGCATGCTTTCCAACATGGTGGCGCATGAACTCAAACAGCCGCTTGGAGCGATCGCTAATTTCGCAGACGGAATTCGGACGATCACCAAGGGCGAGACCGAACACGGCAAACCGAGCTCTGTCGGAGAGGCCGGACAAAAGTCCGATACGATGGAGTTGATCGACATTGCCGCAGATGAGATCATCGGACAGACACAACGGGCGAGCGCCATTATCGAACGAGTTCGCGGGTACGCCAAGAGCGGGGCAGGCAAACAAATTGAAAAACGGCAATTGCTCAAAGTTGTCAGTGACGCCGTCAGAGATTTTCGCCTGTTGGCCAAGTCGCCCCCGACAATCAACGTGAATGTTCCGCCCAATGCCTATGTACAGGTTGATGCGGTGGAGCTTTCTCTTGTCATTTTGAATCTTTTCAAGAACGCTTCTGAAGCGACCCGCCACACGACAGATCCGCAAGTTGACGTCAAACTCGAAAGTAACGGCTCGATGTGGGAGCTGGCTGTCTCCGACAATGGACCCACGGTTGACGTTTCTATGTTTCAGGATCTGTTTTCACCGAAAACGAGCAGCAAGTCCACCGGTTTGGGCGTCGGCCTTGCCATATCGGCCCGCATTATGGAAGGTTGCGGCGGCAGACTGAGAATCGAGCGCAATCAGCCTTTTGGTTTGAAGGCCGTGATGGTTTTGCCGAAAGCATAAAAAATGACGGATAGACACACCAAAATTGACGATTTGCCGGAAGCCCGGGTGAAGGCGGCTTGTCTGGTTCGCATTGTTGATGATGACGAGACGATGCTTAACTCTTACCGTTTCATGCTGGGTGCGGTCGGGTGGCAAGTTAAGTGTTATCAACAGGCTCGAGCTTTTCTTGACGATCAGAACGATGCGGCAGGTTGCCTTGTTCTGGACGTTCGCATGCCGCAGATGAGCGGATTGCAGCTTCACGCAGAAATGAGAAGACTCGGCGTGACCTTGCCGGTCATCTTTGTGACAGGACACGGTGACGTGGATATGGCTGTGCAGACGATGAAGGACGGTGCAGTTGACTTCATGCTCAAACCGGTGGTTCCGGATCGATTGAAAGAAGCCGTTTTGCATTGGTGTCGAGAGGATTGCAAGCGGAAGCTGTCTGAACTTCAGAACAATGCTCTGGAAAGCGACGCTCGTTCGCTGACCGAAAGAGAGCGTGAGGTGGCGCAGCTCGTCGTGCAAGGCCTATCCAACAAAGCGATTGCTGCCAAATTGTCTATCGCAGAACGTACCGTAAAGTTTCATCGCGCGTCAGCTTGTGAGAAGCTCGGCGTCGGCAGTACGGCGCAGTTGATTGCGCGAATGATGTTACTTAAAGAAAAAGGACTGGTGTAGGCGGCTTTTCTCTTATGTCCTCAGGAGTCAATAGCAGGGAACGCGCCTTCTTGACTCAAGTCAAACTCCATTTTCTTATCCGACGACAAAGCATCCAACGATAGTGCGATTAAGGCCGCCCAATGGCAATCCATCGTGCGTGAAAACGTCCGTGGAATATGGCGCTGCGGCGTGTTGCCTTACCTCTTGGTTTGGTTGGCTGTCAAGTTGCCGAAACCTGCCTGACTTCTTTTTCCGAGCTGCAAAAGCCCTTGCCAGTACTTGTGTGTATTGGCAAAAACTTTCACTAACCGAGCCGAACCTGTTGTCTGTTCTTGCTGCCCGACGTCATCAAGCGTCTCAGTGTTCGTTACGTTATCAGCAGAAGAAAGCGTTGAACGTTCTTATTCGACCTGTTTATCGTCATGACCGCATTGGCAAATGCGGCGCTTCTGACGTGGCCATGATAGAGATCCGGACCTCTGTTCCTCTTTTTTATAGCGACGCAAAAATACGTCAAAAGGCCGCACAGGTTTAGCAGAGGCCGGCGTAACCGGTTTTTACATCATTGAGCTTGGATCAATCACGGCGAGCATTTCGTCTTTCTCCTAGGCTGCCGTAACAGGCATCCTTCTCCAGTCCTGTCCCTTGCTTGCCACCGCCCAGCACTGGCGTGCCATGCGGTTGGCGATGGCAACCATTGCCACCTTCTTGGGTTTCTTTGCCAAAATGTTCTTCACCCAGTCTGTCCGGCATTTCGACCTGGCCACCGCATGAGCTCCCTGTACCAACAAAGCTCGCAGAGCTTTATCGCATCGGCCGGGAATCTTTGTGGTGACAGTCTTGCCGCCACTGCCCGTATGCATTGATACCAAGCCAAGATAAGCTGCAAACTGCCGGCCCGAAGAAAATTGCGTTGGATCGGCAAGGAGCACACACATAGATGCCATGATTGTGTCGCCAACGCCCGGAACTGTCAGAAAGTGCTTTGCGTTTTTGGTTTGACTGGCCAGCCTGCTGATTTCGCGCTGAAGCGTCTTAATCCGGTTGTAGTTGCGCAGACGCATGTATTCGAGAATGCGGGAACACTGATCGAAGTTGAAATAGCGGTAGCCGTTCTCCCGATGGTGTACGTCGAGCAGGCCGCACTCTTCGTAGTGCTTCAAAAAGTCGAGTGTTACACCCATGTATTTGGCAAACTCGCCGATGTGGTAGTTTGTACGAGGCGATTTCGGTTGCTTCATTGATTTCGAATGTTTTTTCCGGTTTTGCACTCAACAATGATCGCACGGTTTTTTGCGCAGGTGTGAGATAAGGCCTACTCGAGTAATGTCGGAGCAGGGCTATAAATTTCGCCGCCGTAAACGCGAAAGACATTTCTTTTTCAGGTTGCGGCAGCGAAACTAGAAGAGCACGGCCTGAATCGCCGGGTAATCTTGTCAGACACCCGGCGAGCCATTGGCATGTCAACCCAGTTTCTTGAGCGCCATCGCGACGAGCACTTTGACGCCTTTGGAAAGTTGCGCGGTGTCAAACGTCATGTTGCGGGCGTGCAGTCCCGGCGTGCAGCCGGCTCCGAGTCCGAAGTACGCTGCTTTCATGTGAGGCTTGGTCTGCTTGAAGTAGTGGAAGTCCTCTCCGCCGCCACCGCAGTCGGGGGCCAATTTGTCGGCTCCGAGTTCTTCCTTGATCGTCTGCGCCACCTCGGCAACGAGATCTTCGTCGTAAATGGCTGCCGGAATGACGCCGCCCGGGAACTTGATTGTCGCTTTGGCTCCGATGCTTGACGCTGCGCCTTCAATCGCTCGCCGCACTTTCTCGAGAAGTTCGTCCATCAGTTCGTTGTTCTGAGCCCGCACATCAAGGACAAGTTCGCCGCGATCGGGAATGATGTTGGAAGCCGAGGACACAGCCGAAATCGAGGTGACTTTGCACGACCAAGTCAGGGCAGGATTCATCTTGATCGCACAGATCGCATTGGTGATCAGCGCTGCGGCTTCCGCGCAGTTGACGCCCAGATGGGGACGCGCCGCGTGAGCCGACTTGCCTTCGATTTCCACGCAGAGGAATGTGCTTGCCGAATGCCGCACCGCGGCGCAGCACGTGCCGGCCGGAATGTCCTGAACAGGCCGAACGTGAAGGCCAAGCGCAATATCGACGTCGTCAATCGCGCCGTCTTTCATCACGGCGAGCGCCCCTTCGAGCGTTTCTTCGGCTGGCTGAAACAGGATCTTGAGCGTGCCTTTTTTGACTTTGTCCACGAGTTCGGCAGCCGCCGTCAAAACCATGGCGCTGTGGGAGTCGTGACCGCAAGCATGAATGTATTCGATGCTGCCGTCCTCGTTTTTGAAAGGAAGGGCATCCATGTCGGCGCGCAGCATCACAACGGGACCGGGTTCTTTGCCGCGGACAACACCCACGACACCGGTTTTTCCTACGCCTCGGGTGACCTTATAGCCCAGTTTTTCGAGTGCATCGGCCAGGTAGGCCCCGGTTTTGAATTCGTTCATGCCGGGTTCGGGCATACGGTGCAGTTCTTTCCAAATTTCGACGACGTCCAATTTGCTCATTTTCGATCCTTTTTTGATGGTGTTGCCTTGTGCAGGCACGCCTTCCATAGTCTTCGGGTGATAAGCCTAACGCCGCTTACTGTTTTGTCTGTAGGGCATAGCACCTAGCGAAATACGGATTTGCTCAAAGGCTTGTCGATTTTGCCATACGCATTCAAGGCGCTGTTCTAGGATTCGTTAAGGTAACAAACCACCCCAAAGGAAAATCATGGATAACAAACCGTCTCCTCAGTTAAAAGAGGAAAAGAAAGTCGGCATCGGAGCGTATATCGCTTTGATCTTTGCCATCGTCATCTTTTCCGGCGTTTTCTATCAAATGCCTGAAGCGCGCAAGTGGTTGAGCGCTTTTGACTTTACGACCCTGATCGGCAAGTTCGGTGTGATCGGTGACTCCAAGAGCAACTACATCGGTTCGGGCGGCTTGTCGGCTCGTGCTGCTTTTTTGTTTGCTCTGTCGCTTATTCCCAGCGTGATGCTTGCCATGGGGCTCATTGAAGTGCTTGCGCACTATGGAGCTCTGCGTGCCGCTCAGGTACTCATGACTCCGCTTTTAAAGCCCTTGTTGGGACTTCCCGGCTTTACGGCGCTTGCCATGATCACCGATCTGCAGAGCACGGATGGCGGTGCGGCTCTTACCCGCGGTATGTACGACAGCGGTCAACTCAGCAAAAAAGGGCTGGTGACCATGTCCGCATGGCAGTACGCAGGAGCCGGATGCGTCAACAACTACTACGCCATTGTTTCCGCACTGTTTTTCTTATTCGTGTGTCCGGTATGGATTCCGATGCTCATCATTTTTGTTTTGAAGTTCGTGGGCGGCATTTTTACCCGCTTTGTTCTGAGCACCGTTTACAAGAAGGATTTCGAAAATGAGTAACGAAGCCGCCAAGACCACCTCGAACAATCCCTTCGACATTTTTATCGTCGGTCTCAAGAAGGGTCTCAACATCGGGCTTTACAGCCTGCTTCCGAATGTGGTGATGGCGTTTGTGCTCACCTACATTCTGCAGCTGTGGGGCGTGATGGATTTTCTCGGACGCACCTGCGGCGGGATCATGGGAATTTTCGATTTGCCCGGACAGGCCATCACGGTGTTGCTTGCGACCTGGATGTCGTGCGGCGCCGGTGTCGGTGTGGCAGCCAGCCTTGCTTCGAGCGGCGTTCTCAATGGCCACGACGTAACCATCATGGCTCCCGCTTTGATCCTGATGGCCTCTCAGATTCAGTACATGGGTCGACTTCTCGGTGTGGCAGACGTCCCGAAAAAGTACTGGCCGCTGTTGATGCTCAACAGTCTGTTGATGGCTTTCATCGGCATGCTCCTGATGCGGTTTTTCGTCTGAGTAGTCGCAACGGAGATAAGGCGGCCGGTCAAACAGCTGCCTGCCCAAGGCGCTCTTTTGAGATTCGCGGTTATGCGCGGTTTCGGAGTGCGCCTTTATTTGCGGGCCTACGGACACAGATTGAGACGTTTCGAGAACGTAATACCGAAAAATCGCGAATTTTCGTTATTACACTATACGAAACATAGAGAATGCTGCTGTAGCCCAAACAAAAATGCCGGTACTGCAAGCATTACCGGCGAAGCGTCCCTCTTTGTATGCATGCTCAACGAATCGAACAGAGGTTTTCGGGAACTGTCAATGCCACTGTAGACACGTTCCATTGACGTCCTCCCCTGATTGAAAAATCAGAGGATTCCTTCGGAGTTGCTTACGCAACTCCAAGAGGTTGGTTCTCGCTGTTGGCGCCGGAGTTTCGTGCAAAAG